>PJQF01000064.1_pt1 | contig 71389 bp, 61 predicted proteins | sample 1503741 | NCBI WGS metagenome assembly PJQF01 (sample SAMN07775949, study PRJNA414020) | Biofilm metagenome, whole genome shotgun sequencing project. | isolation source: biomolecule (vanillin) treated reverse osmosis membrane biofilm | place: India: Nagpur | collected 2017-03-21
GACCTGGATCAATGCGTTCCACGCCAGATTCTGCGCCCTTTCCATGTTTGGCGTAAGGACAAAATCAGAAATCGAAAGCTGATCGAGTGGACAGGAAATTTTGGGGGGCGCAACGACTGTCGTCGCGTACGCCAAGATCGGTCCGCTGTGCAAGCAAGCGTAGACCCGAATGGCAGTAGGGGAAAGTTGTGCTTTGGAGGGGTGTGACACTTGGTCGCGTAGCGCGGTAGAGCTGCCGCCCCAAATTGGGGCGGCAGTCAGGTGTTACTGAGCTGCGCTTTCTGGCATTGCACCATCAGCGTTGTGAGACAGGCTGTACACGTAAGCTGCGAGCAGGTGCACTTTGTCGTTGCCCTGCAACAGTTCCTGCGCCGGCATCTGGCCCTGACGGCCGTGACGAATGGTCTGCTGCAATTGCGCCAGGCTGGTGCCGTAGATATAGCCGCCTGGCAGCGTCAGGTTCGGCGCCCCCATGACTTCCATACCGTGGCCTTCCGGCCCATGGCAGGCCACGCAGGTGGTGTTGAACGCCGCTTTGCCCGCATCCAGGTCGGCAGTGCTATCGGCCGGCAGTGGCAACTTGGCCAAATCGTGACGTACATAGGCAGCGACGTTCTTCACACCGTCGTCACCCAGCACCGTACCCCAGGCCGGCATCGCCGCGTGGCGACCGTTCAGGATGGTGGTCTTGATGGCCTCAGCCGAGCCGCCCCAGCGCCAGATGTTGTCTGCCAGGTTAGGGAAGCCGAACGCGCCCTTGGCGTCCGAGCCGTGACACACCGCGCAGTTGGAAGCGAACAGGCGACCACCCATCTTCAGCGCTTGCGGGTCTTTAGCGACTTCTTCAACGGGCATGGCCGAGAATTTGGCGAAGATCGGCCCGAACTTGGTGTCGGCCTTGGCCATCTCCTTGTCCCACTCCTTGGCCGAGGTCCAACCGTCTTCATAGCCCGGCAGCACACCTTTCCAGTTCCCCAGGCCCGGGTAGAGCACCAAGTAGCCGACCGCAAACACCAGGGTGCCGGCGAACAGCATGAACCACCACTGGGGCAGCGGGTTGTCGTATTCCTCGATACCGTCGAAGGCGTGGCCCATGGTCTGGTCGACACTGCCCTTGGTCTCGCCCTTGCGGGTGGCGATCAATAGCCAGGTCAGCCCGATCAGGCTGCCGAGGGTCAGTACGCAGATCCATGTACTCCAGAATAGGGTCATGGCCGATTGCTCCTTGTTGCAGGCTCTTCTTGAGCGTCGGATGGAGAAGGTTCATCGGCGAAGGGCAGCAGGCGCGCCTGCTCGAATTCCTCATTGCGCCGGTTGTTGAACACCCACAGCGACAGGCCGATAAAGGCGATGGCAACGACCAGCGTGCCAAGGCCGCGGATGGTGCCCGCATCGAATTCAAATCCCATGGCTCACCTCTTGCTCTTGATGGCAGTGCCGAGTACTTGCAGGTACGAAACCAGCGCGTCCATCTCGGTCTTGCCCTTGAGGCTGGCCACGGCGCCACTGATGTCGTCGTCGGTGTATGGCACGCCGAGGGTGCGCATTACTTTCAACTTGTTCTCGGTGTGGCTGCTGTCGACCTGGGCCGTGACCAGCCACGGGTAGGCCGGCATCTTCGACTCGGGCACTACGTTGCGCGGGTTGTACAAGTGCGCGCGGTGCCAGTCGTCCGAGTAGCGCGCGCCAACGCGGGCCAGATCCGGGCCGGTGCGCTTGGAGCCCCACAGGAACGGGTGATCCCACACGCTTTCGCCCGCCACCGAGTAGTGGCCGTAGCGTTCGGTTTCGGCGCGGAACGGACGGATCATCTGCGAGTGGCACTGCACGCAGCCTTCGCGGATGTAGATGTCGCGGCCTTCCAGTTGCAGCGCGGTGTAGGGCTTCATGCCTTCCACCGGTTTGTTGGTGACGTCCTGGAAGAACAGCGGGACGATCTGGGTCAGGCCGCCGATGCTCACGGCGAGCACCATGAGCAGCATCAACAGGCCGACGTTCTTTTCAATCGTTTCGTGTTTCATCACAGACTCCTCAGGCCAGCTGCGCAGTGGTGGCGGCTTCGACAGGCTGCGGCGAACGCACGGTGCGCCACGTGTTGTAAGCCATCAGGAACATGCCGCTGAGGAACACCGCACCGCCCACCAGCCGCACGATGAAGCCTGGATGGCTGGCCACCAGGGTTTCGACGAAGGAGTAGGTCAAGGTGCCGTCTTCGTTGATCGCACGCCACATCAGGCCCTGGGCGATGCCGTTGACCCACATCGAGGCGATGTAGAGCACGGTGCCGATGGTGGCCAGCCAGAAGTGCGCGTTGATCAGGCCGAGGCTGTACATCTGCTCGCGACCGAAGATTTTCGGGATCATGTGGTACAGCGCGCCGATGGAGATCATCGCCACCCAGCCCAGCGCGCCGGCGTGTACGTGGCCGATGGTCCAGTCGGTGTAGTGGGAGAGGGCGTTGACGGTCTTGATCGCCATCATCGGGCCTTCGAAGGTCGACATGCCGTAGAACGCCAGGGACACCACCAAAAAGCGCAGGATCGGGTCGCTGCGCAACTTATGCCAGGCACCCGAAAGGGTCATCATCCCGTTGATCATGCCGCCCCAGCTCGGAGCCAGCAGTACCAGAGACATCACCATGCCCAGGGACTGCGCCCAGTCCGGCAGCGCGGTGTAGTGCAAGTGGTGCGGACCGGCCCAGATGTACAGGGTGATCAGCGCCCAGAAGTGCACGATGGACAAGCGATAGGAATACACCGGACGTTCGGCCTGCTTGGGCACGAAGTAGTACATCATCCCCAGGAAGCCTGCGGTGAGGAAAAAGCCTACCGCGTTGTGCCCATACCACCACTGCACCATGGCATCCGTCGCACCGCCGTAGAGGCTGTAGGACTTGGTCAGGCTGACCGGGATTTCCAGGTTGTTGACGATATGCAGGATCGCCACGGTGATGATGAACGCACCGAAGAACCAGTTACCGACGTAGATGTGCTTGGTGTTGCGCTTCATCACCGTGCCGAAGAACACGATGGCGTAGGCCACCCAGACAATGGTGATCAGTATGTCGATCGGCCATTCCAGCTCGGCGTATTCCTTGGAACTGGTGTAGCCCAGCGGCAAGGTGATCGCAGCCAGCAGGATGACCAACTGCCAACCCCAGAAGCAAAACGCGGCGATTTTCGGCGCGAACAGCTGCGTTTGGCAGGTGCGCTGCACCGAGTAGAACGAGCTGGCAAACAGTGCGCAGCCGCCGAAAGCGAAGATCACCGCGTTGGTGTGCAGCGGGCGCAAGCGGCCGAAGCTGGTCCAGGGCAAATCGAAGTTGAGTGCGGGCCAAACCAATTGGGCGGCGAGAAAAACCCCGAGCCCCATGCCGACGATGCCCCACACCACCGTCATAATGGCGAATTGGCGGACCACCTTGTAGTTATAGGCGGTACTTAAAGTAGTGTTCATGGTTCCCCATCCACGGTTCAACCCAAGCAAATGCGGCACTTGGGCTGGAGTTATAGGCAGACTAAATAGCGAGGCAAGCATGGGCAAAGAGCACAAGGCCAGTATTGACGGGGATCAATGGGCGCAGTGTGTGCGGGAACACGGCTGGTTGTGGGATGTCGCGAAAGGGTCTATCGCGCGTACACCGGTGACGCTGATCCTGGCCCACGGCGCCGGCGCACCGATGGACTCATCCTTCATGAACGACATGGCTGCACGCCTTGCCGGGCATGGCGTCAACGTGTTGCGCTTCGAGTTTCCCTACATGGCCCAGCGTCGATTGGACGGTGGCAAACGCCCACCCAACCCGGCGCCGAAACTGTTGGAAGCCTGGCGCGAAGTGCATGCCGAGGTGCGACGTCATGTCGCTGGGAAACTGGCCATTGGTGGCAAGTCCATGGGCGGGCGCATGGCGAGTCTGTTGGCCGATGAATTGGCTGCGGACGCGTTGGTGTGCCTGGGCTATCCGTTCTACGCGGTGGGCAAGCCGGAAAAACCGAGGGTCGAGCATTTGGTCGAGCTAAAGACGCCGACGTTGATTGTGCAGGGCGAGCGCGATGCGCTGGGCAATCGGGCGGCGGTGGAGGGGTATGTGTTGTCACCGAGCATCGAGGTGATGTGGCTGGTGGCGGGGGATCATGATTTGAAGCCGTTGAAGGCTTCGGGGTTTAGTCATGAGCAGCATTTGGAGGCTGCGGCGGTGCAGGTCGCCAGGTTTCTCGGCGCCTGTTAGGGACGTATCGGGACGTAGGTATCTACACATCTTCGATGCAAACATACCCTGAGAAAACGAGGCTCTTGTGGGGAGCGGGCTTGCCCCGCGCTGGGCTGCGCAGCAGCCCCAAAACCTGCCAGTCGGGTGTTGCTGAAAAAATGCGGTGTCTGGGTTAGGGCTGCTTCGCAGCCCAGCGCGGGCAAGCCCGCTCACCACAGAGTTATGTGTCTGCCTTTAGGCGTTGTGTAGATAACCCTGCCCCCGATAGCGGTCTAGCGGTTAAAACGCTCCACCAGCGAGTACTGGGTATTGGCGGTATGCGTCAATTCCTCACTCAACTGCGCCGAGTTCATCGCCTGCTCCGAGGTCTGATCTGCCAACAGCGCAATGGTGCTGATGTTACGGCTGATCTCTTCGGCTACCGAGCTTTGCTCTTCAGTCGCCGCTGCAATTTGCGTGGTCATGTCAGTGATATGCGCTACCGCCTCACTAATGCCCACCAACGCCTGATCCGCCTCCATCACCCGCGCCACGCCTTCTTCGGCCTGGCGATGCCCGGCGTCCATGGTTTGCACGGCGGCGGCGGCGGTGTGTTGCAGCTTGGCGATCAGGGCATGGATCTGCCCGGTCGACTCGGCCGTACGCTGCGCCAGCTGCCGTACTTCGTCGGCTACCACGGCAAAGCCACGGCCCATCTCGCCGGCACGAGCGGCTTCGATAGCGGCGTTCAATGCCAACAGGTTGGTCTGGTCGGCAATGCCCTTGATTACGTCAACAACGCCGCCGATCTCATCGCTGTCCTTGGCCAGTTGAGTGACGGTCACGCCCGTCTCACCCACGGCAACCGACAGACGCTGAATGGCCTCGCGGGTTTCCCCCGCGATATCGCGGCCGCGACCGGTCAAGCGATTGGCTTCCTGGGTGGCGTCAGCCGTGCGCTGCACATGGCTGGCGACTTCCTGGGTGGTCGCCGCCATCTGGTTGACCGCCGTGGCCACCTGTTCGGTTTCCACGCGCTGGCGTTCCAGGCCGCTGGAGCTGTTGTGGGCCAGGGTGTTGGACTGCGCCGCTTGCTCGTTGAGATGCTCAGCGGTGTCCTGCAAGCGTGTAAGGCATGTCTTCAGACGCGCTTCCTGGCTGAGGATCGACATCTCCAAGCGCGCCTGAGCGCCACGGCTGTCGGTGTACATCTGCGCGATCAACGGGTCGGAGGTGGTCTGCTCGGCCAAACGCAGCAGGCGCTTGAGACCGCGCTGTTGCCAGCTCAGGCCCAGCAGGCCCAACGGCACCGACAAACCCGCCGCCAGGGCAAAGCCCCAGTGGGAGTTGAGCGACACGCCAATCATGAAGCTCAACTGGCTGATCAGGATAAACGGCAGCCAGTCCTGCAACACCGGCAGCCACTTGTCCCGCTGGGGAACGGCCGACTTGCCCTGGTTGATACGTTGGTAGAGCGCTTCGGCCCGGCGGATCTGCTCGGCGGTGGGCTTGATGCGCACCGATTCGTAGCCGATCACCTGGTTACCATCGAAGACCGGCGTCACGTAGGCGTTAACCCAGTAGTGATCGCCCGTCTTGCAGCGGTTCTTAACGATGCCCATCCATGGCAAGCCTTGTTTGAGCGTGGACCACATGTGCGCGAACACGGCCGGCGGAACATCCGGGTGACGTACCAGGTTGTGCGGCGCACGGACCAGTTCGTCGCGGGTGAACCCACTGATTTCGACGAAGGCGTCGTTGCAGTAGGTAATCACGCCTTTGGCGTCTGTGGTGGAGATCAACCGTTGCTGAGCGGGGAAGGTACGTTCGCGCTGGGTAACGGGTTGGTTATTACGCATGGTTGTTCAATCCGCAAGGCTTTCAGGGGGTATCGGCACGCAGAGGGAAATATTGAAGATTATTCTTACAGGCTGTGTAAAAAAAGTCGCAGCCTTCAGGGCCGGTTTTACTCAGCCCAACAGAGAGGCGGCCATCACTTCGGTGATAACTGGGAATCTGCAGGGTGAACTCATCCAGTCCAGGCGCAGAAAGACCCAGCGCTTGATCGCTTGGTAGTGCTGTGGGACGCGGCCAGGGGCTTTCACACGTCGCGGTGTATCCAGCACATCCAACGCCATGTGGCGTTGGATCAGGCTGCGGGAGTAGTTTTCTTTGAATGCAGTTCTGTTGACGGTCGACAGGCTCAAACGGTCCAAGGCTTGCAGCGCGCCGTCGGTATCCCCGGGTTCAAATACGCAGGCATTGGTGACCTTGGCGGTGGTGAACTGTTTGGCGTAACCGGCCAATCCGGCCAGGATCGGCTTACCGGTGGCGGCGTACTCGAACAATTTCGAGGGCAGCACGCGGCGAAAGGACTTGAAGGTATTGAGGTGCAGAAAAAGGATATCGGCCTGTCGATAGTAGTCGATGAGGTTAGATCGTTTGGTTGGGGCGATCAGCTCAACGTTGGTAATGTTTTGCTGCTCCAGGGCGTTGCGCAGTTTGTCCGCGCTACCGCCGTCACCGATGACATAGAACTGGGCCTTACTCGCCAACTTCTGCGCCAGTTCCGGCAGGATATGCTCAAGGCCCTGGCCTGCGCCTATGTTCCCGGCGTAGAGGATTTTAAGGCGGCCTGCGTTGACGCTGGGCGTTTGGGGACTGGTCAACGGTTCCAGGAACAGGTCATCGACGCCATTGGTGTAGGTCGAAAACGCCATGCCTGGGTAACGTTCGATGAAGTAGTCCGTGAAGCCCGGGGAAATCAGGTTGACCCGGCTGGCCTGCTTGATGGTTAAGCGCTCCACCCAGGAGAAAAACAGGGTCACCATCCGACCAAACTTACCGGGGAAAAGCTCCGGGAGGGTATCGACGAAAATATCCCGGATATCCAGATACAACGGAGTTTTGCTCCTGAACGACACAGCGGCGCCCAGCGCGGCGGTCATCAGGCGTGATGAGGAAGCAACAATGAGGTCGTACTCTTGCGCCTTGACCGCCTTATTTACACCGAGCGCATAGGCGGTAAAAGCCCTGACTTGATCGGCCATCCTGCTTTTGTGAGGGGGCAGGGGAATGCGTCGGATCGTCAGGCGTGGGCCTGCCTGATAATCCTCGGCCTGGGTGTTGTACGAGTGGTACCGGTTAGGCTGCGTCGTGAGCACGTCAATGTGCACGTCCGCGCTGCTGTGCGCCAGCAGTGCCTTGGCCAGTGCTTCGACACGAAACGAGCCTGCCGCCAGGTCCGGCGGGTAGTAAAAGCTCAGGAGCAGGATGCGTCGGATCATGGAAGTCGGGCGCTGTGCCCGCGCTCCAGTACTGTTTGGTACAGGTTCAACAACTGATCTTCCTGCTGCTCCCAATTCAGCTGCGCGGCGGCCAGTGAAGCATTTTGCGCCAGCGCCTTGCGCAACTGCGGGTCGCTGGACAGTTGATTGAGTGCAGCACTCAAGGCTGCATCGTCACGGTCGCGTACCAAGAGCCCGATATCGTATGCCCGCACAATGCGTCGAATCTCCGGCAGGTCCGTCGCCACCACCGGCAGGCCGGCAATCAGGTACTCGAACAGCTTGTTGGAGTCGGTGGTGAAATGGTTCAGGCACGTGTTTTCAATCGGTTGAACCCCGATGTCCGCTGACGCCGTATAGCTGGGCAAGTCGGCCAGGGAAACCGTCGGTATAAAGTGCACTTGTTCTGTCAGGCCCAGCGCTTGGCTGAGTTCACTCAAGGGTTTGGCCAGGCGGCCACCACCGACGAACACAAAATAGGTCGCGGGCACCGTCGCGGCGATGCGGACCAGGCGCTCCAGGCCACGGCCTTGCTGCAACCCACCCTGATAGATCACCACCGGCCAGGCCTGGGTCAGCCCCAGCTCCTCGCGAAGGCGATCGTTGGCAGGGCTGACCGTGAAGCGCGGACGATTTTGCAGCACCACGGGGCGCGGGATCCCGTAAGCGCGGGCAAAGAACTTGGCGCGGGCATCGGTGGTGGTGATCGTGCCCTGTACTCTCGGCATCAACGTCCGTTCCACGCGGGCAACCAGGCCACGGAAGCTGTTGTAGCCTTCACGGCTGGTGCTGATTTCATGGGCGTCATACACCACCTTCGCACCGCACAGCTTGGCGGCCAACCAAGCCGTGGGCAGGGTATTGACGTCATGGGCATGCACCACCGTCGGCCGATGCCACGCGATACGAGCCAGCAGACCGAGATGGGTCCACAGCCGTGCAACGATGCGCAGGACTTGTCGGGTGGGACTCAGGCGTCCGATGGCGCCGCTGGCCGACGCCGCCGATGCCGTTGTTGTGCGGGACTTGCGCAGCTTCCATAACGGGCTGCGTGCTACACGGACCACGTGAGTGCCGTTTTCCAGGCGCTCTTTCTCCAGCGTTACGCCTGGGGTGTGCAAGGCAAAGACAGTCACCTCATGGCCCGCAGCCTGAAGAGTCTGGGCTTCTTTCAATACTCGTGCGTCGTTGCGGAATTCGTTCCAGACGATCATGGCGATGCGGGTCAATACAGGCTCCAAATGATTAATGTTGAATTAAGATGCAGTTAATTATTTGGCCAAGCCAACACTAAACGAACTTCTTTTATATCCGTTGGGTTCTCTGCCGGACCCACAAAATATGAATCGATGCCGGGCTCATTGTTCGCGCTATAAAATACGCGGATTGAGTTCTTGCCAGTATCGGTAACCCTGCGGTTGTATTTCTTGTTGCCAAGTTTTTCGTAAAAGTCTTGCTCGGCCACAAGTGCATCTGCCCCCGGAACTATAATCGATAGTTTCCTGGTTTTTTTTGTATTAATGACGACTGTTTCATCTCGGATTATTTTCGTGGTGCTTCCTATTGCCGCACCTCCGGGTAGGGATATCGAATTCGACGACTTGGTTTCAGTGTTTTCGCCATTGCAGCCATATAGTGTTGCAATTAGGGCGATAGTAATGATTTTTTTCATGCTGTATCCGAAGTTTCTGATGTTGAAATTGAATGTTTGTGTAGTTGTTCTAGAGCTGCCGGGATTAGTTCTATGACTGACAAATAGTTCTGACGACTGAATTGGGATTCGATCGCATACATGATTGCGGTAAGCGCTACGGTTGCGGTCGGTATGCCCACCAGCGCAGGTCTTACTTTCCTTGCTTCATTGAGGTAACCATCAATCGCAAGAATATCTTGTTTTCCTGTCGGCCAGTTTGCACCAGTTGGCTCTACCGCCCAGCGAGTCCAGTTATAAGTAACGAACGTTTCACCGGGGCATTCAAATATCGTTGCCATATGCAGGTCTGGGTTGACGATGCACAAAGGAACGGTGCTGATTATTTGCCTGATGCTAGGTAGATTTTCTGAAAGCTTTTCTGCAAGTAATAGTTGCTCTGTAGAAGAGATAACGGATGTCAGGCGTTTTCCGATATCGTGTTTCAGTCGTTCCGGGAGTATAGGTTTCGATCTGGAGAACTGATCAGCTATATCGGTGGAAGGATCAACCATCCATAATTTCGAAAGGGCAGAGTACCACTTTACTTTCATAAGTGAAGGCTGGGGCTTCACTGCCTGAGCTTTTTCAAAAAAAAGTGTATTAAATCCGCCTGTTTGAATGGCGCCAATCAAAAGAGGAGCTGGTAGTTGTCTAGCCCATTTTTGAGAGAGTAATGATGCCTCGTGTTTGCATGAGTTGTCACGCCCTAGGCTAAATAACTTTACAAAATATTCAGCCAAGAATTCATTGTTTTGGTCGTAAGCGAGAATATCGAAGCCGGCAATCTCAGGAACTCCAAGTTGCACGTAGCTGGATTTTACGGAGTGAATAGGGTAGTCGGTTAAGTCGATTAGCGAGTTGAGTGCCCATTGCTGGCGAACTTCGTTGCTAGCATGGTTCCAGAAGCTCTCATCTTGGGGATTTTTCTTTTCGCTAGGATGAAAAGAAGTATAAAAGAGAGAGTTTATTTTTGTTGAGTTGTCGAGTAAGAAAATAGAGTCGTGAATTAGAGTTGTCATTCTCTGTAACACTTGTCTTGCGAGAAGAAGGCCGATGATCGAGCCGAAAATGTCGAAGGGGAGTTCAAGTAGGTAGCTAGCAATGACAAATGAAAAAAGTGCGAAGAAGCAAATGCCGCTGTATATGTTTGCTAGAGAAACTATTTTTTTGGGTTGGTCTGTCTTTGAAGTAGACAGAATGATGATGGTCGATACTGCAAGATAGGTTATGTTTATAACAAGGAAAAATGAAAACAAGCTTGGTGTGATAACAAGCCCAAGCATTGATCCTGCTAAAAAAAATAATACGGATGCAAGAACGTTACAAACCTTTTGGTAAATAGTAGCGGCAAGTGTGTCTTGATTTTCAAAAATTGTAATTTTTTTGGCGCGTTTTACAAGAGATTGTGCACCTTTGTTGATTGATTTGGTAGCCGCATTGGTGCAAGCGTAATAGAGCGCATAAAAAATAATAGCGCAGATAGATAAGCTTATAATGTAGTCGTCTTTTTCGAAGCCGTCGATTAGTCCCACCATATAGCTAGGAATGGTGTCTGAGCCGACGAGTATTAGTGTTTTTAGTGGTAGGAAAAATGCCAATAATAAAGAGGTATTTGCAATGGTAATGAAGAAGATTACAGCGGCGGTACGAGATGGCGTAATGCGCGTAACTTTTTTATAGAGTGACGCTAGCCATGATGCATTGGTTTTAGAACGATAGAACAGTGACACGTATAATAGCCTCATTGTGTGCAGGTAGTGCCGGTACTACCTGCATTTACTTGTCATGATTAACAGTGTTGTTTGAGTGCGTTATTAAGTGTGTATGTTTTACTTTCGTTTGATCCTACAGGCATGGTGCAGTACTGATCGCGTATCAGATAAATGTTTTTTACCGATAGGTTACTATGGGTAATGATCCTTTCGCGAATGGCTGCCTCGAATAGGTTTTGATCTATCCACCATTGGCTCTCATCAGTTTTGCATCTCAAGCTTCCTAGGTAGGCAAGGTTTTTTGCAACCATGATGCCATTTTTTGAGTTTGCAAAAAATGCGAAGCCCCCCGTATATTTCTCCCAAGGAGCCATGCCGTTTTCAAGAATCCTAGATAGGATGTCTAGATCCTCTTCCTTCATCATGTCGACGAGTTGGTTGAAGGGTTTTTTTATGACTGTGTCGAGATCCAGAACAAGTACGGGGAGCCCGTGTTTTTCCATTAATGGGTAAACACTCATGAACCTTAATATAGAGGCGATAGGACCTTTGTTTACATCAGTACTGATGTTTACAATGGTGAAAAATATATTGATTCCGCCCCATGCTTCGATTTTCTCTGAATAGTATTCTCTATCTCCGTCAAGAAGGCTGATGTGCATCACAGATTCTGTTGCGCAGTGCTTCGTAAACGATTTGACTATGTACTCGCCGTACAGCGTGAAATATTTTAGATCGCAAGAGATGCTGATAATGTATTTGGCATTATCAGACGGGAAGTCCATAACTGCAACTCTCTTACCTTCAATTGCTATGTCGGATATGACAAGCGCTTCTGCAGAATACGCGTTATCGGTGTGAACGCTGCCTGCTGGAATAGCAATGTAGGGGTTGTAGCTTTCAAGCTTTTGAGAGTTAAAAAGCTCAATGAAATTCGAGTATTCATCGTATTTTTCCAGATTGTAGCTGAGAATAGCTCTGAAAATATTGCCGATGTTTGAAATTTGACTGTCTTTGCAGTCATTGATAAGTTTTTCAATGGATTCTGCTGCGGTGGCGGCATCCAGATTGTACAAAAAACCTCGGCAGCAATAGATAAAGCCTTCCAGGGACTCTTTGCGCGATAGTGCTGTTAATGCAGCGTCGAGTATTCGTTGGTTGAATGAATTGCTCCACTGTTTCTCGATTTGGCAAACTTTTAACATAGGCCAGTCAGCCAATTTATTAAGCTCGCTTGCCCTATAAAGCGTGGCCAGTGTTTTTTCGTATATGACTTTATCTTCGGGGGTTCTGATGAATTTTATTAGTTTTGATAAGCTAACGGCTTCATCAAGGACGTCTTTGTAGTTTTCTTTCTTCGGAAAAAACGGAGCGACAGTAGTTTTTTCTTCTATTGAAGAGTTATCCTTGTGCCAGTCTCTTGCCAGTTCTTCTTTGATTATACGAATACCCGTAGCTGTAGGCAGAGGTTTGTGACCAATTGGATCAGGTAATACGCAAAGCTCGACGCGACCTCGGTATTCAACGTCGTTGGATATTTTACCGATGTCAGTCAAGAAGTCAGCTGCTTGGCTGTATTCTAAGTCAGATGTGTTGGTCAGGATCTTGATGTTTGGAACGTTTTTCTCGTGCAGAAAACGTTCTATTACAGAAATAGAAAATGCGCTTTTAGTTGAATGCTCGGCTAGGCTTCGTTCAAGGCAATATTTTTCTATGCAACGAATAGATGCTTTGTGAGGATAATTATGTAAGTCTAATTGTGGTACTTCAGCAATTGCTAAGGACCCCTCGTTGAGACTTGCCATCATTAAACTGCCGAATCCACCCATTGATGAGCCATAAAAGATTATGTCACTTTTCTGGATGCCCAGCTTTTTAGCAATTGTATTTACGCGTTCGGACAAGAGCTTCACTACGTCTTGGGCTCCATCGCCCAAAAACCAGCCACAATAAACTTCCTCAATGGAAAACGTAGGGTCGCTGATAGACAGTACATTCTCGTTCAGGTGGTGACACCAGGACCAACGATGAAATACAGCTTCCGGCTTAGGTTTACCTACAGGTAATGCGGACGGCATCAGGCAAATTAACTTATTCGACCCTTCTACGAAGTGGGCAAAACTATCGAATTTGCAGATGGCGGGCGCATCATCAAATATATGTAGGTGGGTCTTATATGGTATCGCCTGAGTCTCAAAGCATCCAATGGCGATTTTTTGTGGAGAGAATTCCATTGGTTCAAAACCTTTTAATGACAAGTAGTTCTTGGGCACAAATTTTTTCGCCCGAGCGATTATGTGAAACGTTTCGGCTTGCGTTTTCAGATAATGATCTAAATTTTTCAACGCCGAAAACAATCTCTTCAATTGCGTTCGCAATTTCGCTCGGATCTTCAGGTGCGACCAGCCTTCCGCACGATTCATCTACAAACTCCGGAATTGCTGCAACGCGGTTAGAGATTGGGACCAATCCCGAAGCCATGGCTTCGTCCCTCGACACACCTTGGGTGTCCATCCGACTTGGGCAGAGGAAAATGCCATAGTTTTTCTGAATTAGGGCGATATCTTCTCGCCGCCGGAAACCGCGTTCTATCCGTACATTCGAATAGTTTCTAAGCGGTGCGATTGTCTCCTCAAATAGTGGGCCATCGCCAATCATTCGAAATTCCAACTCGCCAAACCAAGGCTTTTGCGCCAACAACTGTATGGCCTTGACGCTTAGGTCGTTGGCATACGTGCGCGAAGCATAAGGCCTAATCGACAAGATCTTCTTACGCTGCTCAACCGGCTTTTCCTCGTATGAAAACAGCTCGGTATTGATCGGGTTATGAATGATCTCGTACTGGCTTTCCGGCAGTCGGAACCCCAGATCTTCCATCACTTCTTCGGCAAAGTAGCGCGAGACAAACACCAGTTTCAGATTGGCGGGCATCGGCTGCAGCAGTTCACGCCAGAAGCTCATGCGTTTTTCGCTGTCGAGCTTGCCCAGTGCAAGTTGTTCCTCGGTGCTGTAGTTGTATTCGCGGCGCCACCAAGGTTGGATTTCGGCGCCGTGGACCCACACCGTCACGGTGATGTGGTCGAGGTGTTTGCGCAGTACTTCCCACATGGCGGGGTCGAGGAAGTGCACCAGCACCGAGCGGTAGGCGCCGGACTCGAGCATTTTTGCCAGGGTCGCCTGGGAACCGGTGATCACGTCGATGTTTTCGAATTCGTGGTAATTCACCGACTCGTTATTGCGCAGGCGGAACACGTCGACGTTGACGCCTTGTTCTTTGTAGGCTGCAACGCGTGTGTGGACAAAACCGTTGCGGTACAGGTCGTCATAGGCCGGGTAGTGGTTGGTGATCAGCAGGTGCTCGGATTTGCCCAGCATTTCGCTGGGCTGCAAATCCCGATGGCCCAGTACCAGCGCTTTGATATCCGCGCTGCCGTTGGCGTAGACGCGCACGCCCAGGCGAACGAACGCCGCTTCAGGCGGTACATCAAAGGTGTGGTTGCGGTTGGCGTGTTGCATCACGTGGCTGATGCGCTGCTTTTGCGCATCAAGGAACAGCACTACCCATTGGATATTCAGGCCCGGCGTTGCGTCCAGGTACAGCTTGACCTTTTCGCCGCCGCCCAGAACATCAATCGTCAGTTCCTGTTTGGCGTAGTGGTACTCGTGTTTGCCATCTTCGAGCGTAGATGTAATTTGCCACTCCCGGCCCTCAACGGTTTCCGTAAGGTGTTTGCTGCGCATCGGCTCAAACAGGGCGGCCAGTTGGCTGCCGCAAATTTCTGGCGACGTGTGGCTGGCTTCCAGGGGGGTAATGGCTTCAGCGCGACGTTGAAGCTCGTCGATGCTGATACCGGTGTCCAACGCCAGGTCATCCACGACGGCGGACACGTCCGCGCCGGCTGCCTGTTTACAGTAGTTGAAGGCATCGATGGCCAGGCATTGCTCGTGTGCGTATTCCAGCGAAGGCGCGTGTTCCAGCCAGTCGTTGACGCGCTGATCGGCAATTAGGTCGCCGTGAATCAGGGCTGCTCGCACGGCAATGTGTGCTGGGCGGCGGTAGGCTTGGCCAGGGTTGGTCAAGTGGATGCCGTCCGGAGTCTGTGCAAAATGCGCGGTTTTACCGATCACTTGCGCCTGGCTGTAGCGTGTCGCCAGAGCCAGGTCGAGCAGGTAGTTGGGGCCGTAGTAATCGTCGGCAACCATCGTAGCCACCCACGCGGCATTCGTTGCCAGCGCTTGCAGCGTGATGGTTGCTGCCTGTGCCGGGGTGATGAAGTGCAGACGCGGGTCGCAGGCCGGCGCGGTGCGCTGCACCTGCTCATCGGCCACCACGTGCAGCGTGAAATCGGGGTGGCGCTGGCGCAGGCAGTGCTGATTCAAGGCCACCAGTTGCGTCACGCTATCGGCCCTGGCGACGACACAGAGGCGGGGCAGGGTGTCTGCCGCCTGTTCGCCGGTCACTTTGCTGATCACGTAGTTCATACGGTGCGCGTAGGTATGCTCTTGCATGACCTTGCGCAGGGCCGCCAGGCGCAGTTTGTCGCTGTAACGCTCATCACTGGTATGCAGATTTAGTCGGCGTAGCATTTCCGGGCCGCTGTCGGTGGTGATGACAAGGTCACCAAAGAGTAAGCGCACGCCACGGGAAAAGTTGCTGACGGTGACGGTGTTCGAGCCCAGCAATTCGAAGATGCGACGGGCGAACATCGACTGCGACTGTTTGATCGAGTTGAGGTTGATCGCATAGCGATAGCCTTTGTAGGCCAGGTCGATCTGGTCGAAGCTCAGGGTACCGACAATGTACGGTTGGTATTCGCCAGGGAACTGGTAGTTCTTGTCGTCCTTGCCGAAATTGCGGTCGAAGATATCCAGGGGGCGCAAGCGCGGCAGTTCGCTGACGAAGCTGGCCAGGTCGCGAGTGCGCTCGGGGTAGCGCGCGTAATACGCACCGGCGAAGCAGAACGCATCTTTGCGCTCATACAACTCGACCGGATTGTGCACGGCCGGTTGGCAGGCGAACGGCAGCAAGTAGACCCGCTCGTGACCCAATGCGCCTTTGTAGCGGTGGATGCAGTCGATATCGGTGGTGAACACGAAGTCGAACTGTTTGGCGGTGGAAAGGAAGGTCTCGAAGTGGACCGGGTCTTCCTTGTTCCAGAACACCGTCGGGACTTTGTGTTCATTGCACCACTTCAGGATGTCTTGCAGCTCCTGGCCGTTATGCCCGATTTTGCTGCCCCACAAATCGTCCTTGCCACGCCATGCCGACTCGATGAAGAGCAGCTCTGGCTGGAACTGTTGGAGTTCTGCCTGCCAGTCGTGCGGCGTCAGGGGCAGCAGGTTGCATTCGTTGCGATAGGAGCCGAACGTGAATTCGTCCATCACGCACGCGACTTTCAAGGCGTTGGTTGAGCCTTGGGCGTCGTTGAGCAGGCTGCTGCGGATGTGACTGGCGTCGTCGAGTATGACGGGCAACAGCACGGGCTCTGCAGGTGGCGCAGGCAGCAGTGCCGCGACCGGCGCTTCAACGCCAATGCTCGGAACAGGCGTATTCTTGCGGCCTTTGTTGGCTTGCCGGTACAGGTTGAGCAGGTTGCTCGGCAGGCGGATCATACCGCCGAATGAGCCGGCGCTCGACTTCAATTGGTAGCCCAATTGGTAAGTGATGCTTGAGCGGGTCTTGATCAGCCGCTGCTCTGCGTGGTGTCGCTTGGCTTGCGAGCTGCGCAGCTCATCATTCAGTGCTTCGATCCGGCGCCGTTGCTCGGCGGTTTGCTCACGGAGTTTGCTCAGTTCGGATTTCAGATGAGGAATCTGAGCGCCGGTCGCTTCACGGTATTTTTTATTGGCGTCTTCCAGCCAACTTTTACACGCGGCCAACTCGCGCTGTACCAGGTTCAGGGTCTGTTCGCGCTCGTCGAGGTGCTCGGCCTTGAGTTGCAGATCGCTTTCCAGCAAAGGGCGAGAGGCTCGTTCCTGCTCAAGGGCTTCCGACAGTTCGGCAATGCGTGCGCGGCTACTTTTGAGCTCTTCATCCAGTTCGAGCGTTTCTTGCTCGTACTGTGCGCGAAGCCCATCAATCTGTAGCAGTAGGCTGTCGATGTCTTTTTCCAGATTGACCTGGAGCGCATCCTGCGCGTGGCGCTGTTCTTCGGCTTGGTGGGCTGTATTCAAGCGTTCGGTTTCCGCCAGGTGACGGGCCGCGCGTTCTTCCGCAATTTGCTCCTGCAGGCGCAAATTGTGCTCGTTGAGTGCTTGCACTTCATCGTTGAGCACATTCAGCCGGGTTTGCGCTTCGGCGTGCCAAGCGCGCATGTCCGAGAGCTCGGATTGGTACTGTTCGTGCTGAGACAATTTCAGTGCTTCAAGCTCGCTCAGTCGAGTCTTGAGCTGTTGGTTGTGCTCGGTCGCCGCCCGGTATTTCTTGCTGGCTTCTTCCAGATTCGACTGGAGCTCAACCTGTTTTGCCAACTCGGCGTCCTGGACACTGATGGCGTGTTCCAGCGCCTTGACTTTCGCCGCTTCGGGCCTGAGTTGAGCGATTTGCTCAGTGGCGGCGCGGTACTTGCTGTTGGCTTCTTCGAGGTTCGACTTGAGCTCAACCTGTTTAGCCAACTCGGCGTCCTGGACACGGACGGTGTGTTCCAGCGCTTTGACTTTCGCCGCTTCGGGCTTGAGCTGAGCGATCTGCTCGGTGGCGGCGCGGTACTTGTTGTTGGCTTCTGCCAGGTTTTTACTGGTGCTGGTCAAACTGTTCTGCAGGTTACGCTCGATGGCTTCGAAAGCTTTTTCGAGGGTGGCGATCAGTTCGAGGTCCAGGCTAAGCGGGGCTGGAGCGGTGGTCTGGTGTGGTTTGGTTGCAACCACGCCGAGCCATTTACCCAGCACTTTCACTTGGGTGATATGCAGGTGCTTGCTGAGGAGGCGCAATGGTTCGAGCAGGTAGAACGTGTGCTTGTGGTCGATGAAATCGTTGACGCCAAAAGGCACGGTGATTATCAGGCAGCCGTCTGGTTTAAGCAGGGCGGCGGCTTTCTCGACAAACAATTCCGGGCGTACCAGATGCTCCAGCACTTCACTGATCACAATGGTGTCAGGCTCGGCGTCCTGAGTGTTCAGCGACAGGAAGTCGGCGTTCACGTAGCAGATTTTTTCCTGCACGTGCGCGGGTTCGTTTGCCAGGTAGCGCTTGGCTTCCTCGATGGCTTGCGGGCTGGTGTCTACGCCGGTGACTTCGCAACCCTCGCGGGCCAGCAGCAGGGGGACGATGCCTTGGGAACAGCCGACATCCAGTACTCTACGCCCCGTTACCTGGGCGCAGATCCAGTGAATCCGCGATTGGGTTTCACGCATGAAGTGTTCGCCCAACTTCCCGTAATAGGCCTCCATTACGCGGTCATGAATATCTGCCAATGGCGCAGGGGCTTGCGTTGACGTTGGAAGTTGGACGCTATTCATCATCAATACTCTTATCTGGCCGTGAACACGCCGGCGGCGTCGATCACGACGGCGTCATTGCGCAATGCACCCATCGACTTGAACTCACGATGCTTGACCAGCAATACGTGGATGTGGGCGCTGTCCTGGGCGTAGGCGGTGTCCACCAGTTGATGCCGCGCCAGCGAGGCCGGCAGGGACTCGATGTTCGGCTCGACCAGCATCAATTCCACCCCGAGTTCTTCGCCCAACACCTGAGCGATGCTCAGTGCCGGGCTTTCACGCAGGTCATCAATGTCGGGTTTGAAGGCGAGGCCGTAGCAGGCAATGCGCACCTGGCGGGCGGTCATGTCGAGGTTGTCGAGCAGGAACTGCGTCAACGCAGCTTTCACTTGCTCAATGACCCATAGCGGCTTGCGATCATTCACTTCACGGGCGCAGCGGATCAGGTTCGCCAGTTCGGGCGTCTTGCTCACAATGAACCAGGGGTCGACGGCGATGCAGTGCCCACCGACGCCAGGGCCTGGCTGCAGGATGTTGACCCGAGGGTGATGGTTGGCGAGGCGGATCAGTTCCCAAGGGTTGATCTTGAGTTCATCGCAAATCATCGAGAGCTCATTGGCGAACGCGATATTCACATCACGAAAGCTGTTTTCGGTGAGTTTGCACATCTCGGCAGTGCGGGTGTCGGTGATGATGCATTCGCCTTCGACAAACGCCTCGTACAGACGCACAGCCGCTGCAGAGCACGTCGGGGTCATACCGCCGATAATCCGGTCGTTATCGACCAGTTCGCGCAAGACGTGGCCGGGTAGGACACGTTCAGGGCAGTGGGCAATGCGGATATCCGACTCGTCACCATGGGTCGCGGGGAAGGTCAGGTCCGGACGGGCTTCGGCGAGCCACGCAGCCATCTGCTCTGTCGCGCCCACCGGCGACGTCGATTCAAGGATCACCAGGTCGTTTTTCTTCAGAACACCGGCAATGGCCAGACTGGCGGATTGGATGTAACTGAGGTCCGGCTGATGGTTTTCCTCGAATGGAGTCGGCACGGCAATCAGAAATGCATCCGCCGGCTCAGGGATAGTGGTCGCGCGCAGGTACCCTTCGGTGACGGCCGCGTGCACCAGCATATCCAGCTCCGGTTCAACGATATGTATTTCACCGCGGTTGATGATGTCTACGGCTTGCTGGTTGACATCAACGCCGATGACTTGCTTTTTGCGAGAGGCAAAGATGGCTGCAGTGGGCAGGCCGATGTACCCCAGGCCAATGACCGATACTCTTGGGAAATTCATACTGCGCCCCTGTTTTTTTCACCGTGCAATGTGATCAATGCTTCACGAATCAGCGCACAAGCCTTACCCGTGCCATAAGGGTTGTGGGCAAAGCTCATGGCTTGGTAAGCCGCGGTGTCGCTGAGCAAAAGGCTCAGGTTGCGGTTGATGGATTCAACGTCAGTGCCGACCAACTTCACGGTTCCGGCTTCTACGGCCTCGGGGCGTTCGGTGGTGTCGCGCATCACCAGCACGGGTTTGCCCAGAGCTGGTGCTTCTTCCTGGATTCCACCGGAGTCAGTGAGGATCAGGTAGGAGCGGGTCATGAGGTAGACGAACGGCAGATAGTCCTGCGGCTCGATCAAGTGCACATTGCTGATGCCAGCCAGCAAGCGTTGCACCGGTTCGCGAACATTGGGGTTCAAGTGCACCGGGTAAACGAATTCCACCGCTGGGAATTCGCGGGCAGCATTGGCCAATGCCTGGCAGATGCGCTCGAAGCCATCACCGAAGTTCTCGCGACGATGGCCTGTTATCAACACCATGCGATTCTCCTTGGGCAAGAAGGAAAATTGCGCATCGAATTGCGCTTGCAGGTTTGAGGCTGGATCGTCGAGTTTCTGCACGACGCTCAGTAGCGCATCGATCACGGTATTCCCCGTGACGTGGATGGCCGCGTCGCTCACCCCTTCTTTAAGCAGGTTCTGCCGAGACGTTTGCGTGGGTGCGAAATGCACGTTGGCTAGGCTGCCGGTCAAGCGTCGGTTGCCTTCTTCCGGCCACGGCGAGTACAGATTGTTGGTGCGCAAACCCGCTTCGACGTGGGCGATGGGAATTTGCTGATAGTAAGCGGCAAGGCTAGAGGAGAAGGTCGTCGCGGTATCGCCGTGGACCAGGATGACGTCCGGCTTGAATGCCTCAAGCACCGGTTTGAGGCCCTGCAGGATCGCCGTCGTCACGCCGGTCAGGTCTTGGCCTGCCTTCATGATGTTCAAGTCGTACTCAGGCGTCAGGTCAAACAGTTCGAGCACCTGATCGAGCATCTCCCGATGCTGCGCGGTGACACAAACCCTGGACTCAAATCGGTCGTCATTTTTCAGTTGAATGACGAGCGGCGCCATCTTAATTGCTTCGGGCCGTGTGCCAAAAATGGACAGGGTTTTAATCGGTGCTTTAATCAATTTTATTACCATTGCCGGTGCATCGATTGAACTTAGTTATTTAAATGCTCCGGCGTGGAGCTAATTAAGTAACTGTTTCAATATATATAAAAAATAGAATGATCTCGCCGCGCAAGCGGGTTGCGAAAGTTCTAGGTGGTGAAAAATATAAACGGGGTTAACTGTTTCATTCAGCGCGATCCGTGGCCGTTGTGACTCCGAAATTTTGTTCAGATGTGTCGTCTCAACCCCTCTGGGCAGAGCGTTTGAGAGGCGAATCCGCTGTCACCGTATCATCTTGAATCCTACAAGGCAGCAAGAAAAAACTGACATGGGCGTTTACTTTTTCCTACTAGGCCGGTAAGGCGTCGAAATCTCGGGCTTTCGAAGATTTTGAGGGGTGTTTGTGTAAGTGATTGATTTTTATGTAAAAAAATAAAATATGTGCGTCTTTTTGGTTTTTTCAGGCTTTTGGGTGCTCCTTACCATTAAATTGTTACAAAAAATCACAAAGATGTGTCGGCAGACGATAATGAGGGGCGCAGGGGCTTGTGGAGGTCAGAAGGGATGGTCAGTGCCGTGGCTTCACGCCAGGCCTTGAGGCAGGGGGCTTGCAGAGTAGCGCGGGAGGAAAAAGGCAATAACGTTAAAGTCTTTAAGGTTTTACAAGTGCATGCTTATTCATAACTTTATGCGTGGGTCGCGCTGGTTTACCAAAGAGTTCGTGCAAGTCGTGTACCCACTGTTCGCTGACATTGAGTGCATGCAAGGGCCTGCAAATTAATTGTCTTTTCGCTGGTTAATACGTGTTCTTGCTTACTTGGCTTAGTATTGAATAGGTGAGCAGCATGAAGTGCCGCAGGTTCAAGCCAAAGTGCGCACCGAGCGCGGCGCCACGATCCACGGGCAGCCAGTGGATCGGCAGGCTCAGTGCCAACACGATAAACAGCCCTTGTCCCGTCTAAATCACTTTGGCCAATTTCCCCGGTCGCAACACCAGCCACAACGCCCCCCCAATCAACACCCCGCCGTATAGATGCGCCATCGATAACGGTTCGTCGAGCAACAACGCCCCCCACAGCACCCCAAACGGCGGGATCAGGAAGGTAGTGGTCATCGACCTCACCGGTCCAATAGCCGTCAGCAACCGGAAGTACAAAACATACGCCAACGCTGTACACCCCAACCCCAACCCGAGCAACGATGCCCACACCTCCCAGCCACCCCAGCTCGCGGGCGGATGCAGGGTGGCGCTGTAGGCGAATAGCGGCAACAGAAACAACGTCGCGCCGAGCATGCTGCCCAAGGCTGACAGGCGACTGTCTAACCCGCCACGCTGGTCCAGCCAACGCCGCGCGAGGAAGCCGGCGAAGCCGTAACAGGTGGTCGCCACCAGGCAGGCCACCGCACCCATCAGCAGCTCAAGGTCAAAGGCCACCGGCCCGGCGCGCGTGAGTACGCCTACACCAAGCAGGCCAAGGCTCACCCCGGCGATTTTTGAAGCGGTGAGCCGTTCGCTGAAGAACAGCCCGCCGATCAATACGCCCATCAGCGGCGTGGTGGCATTGAAGATCGCCGAGTAACCGGCCGGCAGCACTTGGGCGGCCACGGAGTACATGGTCGCCGGGATCCCGGAGTTGATCACGCCGAGCAACAGGACTGTCTTGAACTTGCCCTGGAAATCCCAGCGCACTCGCATTACTGCCAGCATCACCAGCAGGCCGGCAGCGGCAATCGATACGCGGAAAAACGCGGTCGGGACGGGGCCGATTTCCGGGGCGATGATGCGCATGAACAAAAAGCTCGCGCCCCAAATGGCAGCCAGCCCCAACAGGTACAGGGTGTCGACAGGTCTCACGGAATATTCCTACATCAATAAGGCCGCGAGTGTTGCCCAGTCACCTGTCCGACACAATCTCTGTTTACACGACAAACCGCGTCACCAAACCGTTGAGGTCCACTGCCAGGCGCGACAATTCCTGGCTGGCGGCCGAGGTCTGGGTAGCGCCGGCGGCGGTCTGGGTGGACAGGTCGCGGATATTCACTAGGCTGCGGTCCACTTCGCGGGCCACCAGCGCCTGTTGCTCGGCGGCGCTGGCAATCACCAGGTTGCGCTGGCTGATCTGCGAGATGGCGGCGGTGATTTTCTCAAGGGCGCTGCCGGCGCTGTTGGCCCGTTGCAGGGTCTGGCCGGCGTGCTCGGCGCTGCTGTTCAACGCTTCGACGGTGTCCTGCGTGCCTTGCTGGATACCGCTGATCATCTGCTCGATTTCTTCGGTGGAATCCTGTGTGCGCTGCGCGAGGGAACGCACCTCGTCGGCAACCACCGCAAAACCGCGCCCGGCTTCACCTGCGCGCGCCGCTTCAATCGCAGCGTTGAGGGCCAGCAGGTTGGTTTGCCCGGCAATCCCACGGATGACTTCCAGCACCTTGCTGATGTCCTGGGCCTGTACCGCCAGGCCTTCGGCTTTGTTCGAGGCGCCGAGTACTTCATCCACCAGGTTCTGGATCGAGCTGATGGTTTCGCTGATCTGGTAGTGGCCGTGCTTGCTGTCTTCATCCGAGGCCTGGGACGCTTCGGCGCTGGACACCGCATTGCCCGCCACTTCGTCCACGGCCGCGCTCATCTGGGTAACGGCGGTGGCGGCCTGTTCGATTTCATCGTTTTGCGCTTGCAGGCCGCGCGTGCTCTGTTCCATCACCGAGCTCATTTCTTCGGCGGCCGACGCCAGTTGTTGCGCCGATTCGCTGATGCCACGGATGGTGGTCTGCAACTGCGTCTGCATGGTGACCAGGGCGCCAAGCAGTTGGGCCGGCTCATCATTGCCGCTGACGTTGATCGGTTGGCTCAAGTCGCCGGCGGCGATGGTGCGCGCCACGGACAGCGCCTGGCTGAGAGGCGCGGTGATGCTGCGGGTCAGCAGCCACGCCAGCAGCAAAGTGGCGATCAGTGCAATCACGATGATCAGGCCGACCACCCATTGCGCGCTCGAATACATCTGTGCGGCGGAGTCCGCGGCGGCTTCGACACCGTTCTGATTGAAGACGATCAGCTTTTCCAAACTCTGGGTGAGGAGGGTGCCTTGAGGCGCAAGGCGGTTGTTGAGCAGGTCAATAGCGTCTTGTTGCTGATCCTTATCGATCAAATCAACCATCTGGCCGACGATCGCCAGGTAGCCGGCCACGTCGGTTTTGACCTGCTTGAGCATCTCGCGCTCTTCGTCATTGGTCAGCAGGGTTTCATGGCGGGCCAGCAGGGTTTGCAGTTCGTTGCGCTGCAGGGTGATCAGGTTTCTGCTGTTGTCACGCACCCGGGACTCATCGGTGGTCACCAGGCGCAAAGCCTCCAGGCGGATACTGGCCGCGAAGGCCGCGCTGTCGTGGATATTCTCGATGCTCGGCATCCACGACTGCTCGATGACCAGCGCGCTTTCGCGCAGCTTGGCCATCTGCCCCAGGCCGAACAGGCCAACAATCACCAGCAAGCTGGCCAACACCCCAAAACTCAGACTGGCACGCAGACCGATCCTCATGTTCCTCAATGACATCTCAATGCTCCTTGGGCAATTAGAACCTGCTCCCGGATCGGTCTTTTGACCTTGTTAGGGTGGGAGAGGGCGCGCTGTATATCAAAGTGCCATCAAGGTGGTAATCGGGGTTTCCCTTAGTTGGATCCAACGCTTGAGGCGGGATCAAAATTGGAATTGGCACCGCTATTTCTGGCACGAGGTGCCAAGCCCCGCCGTTAGCGGCTATTGGTCAAACGGATGACGACTAATAGGTGTTTTTATTGACCGTATGGTCGAATTAAAAAAATTGAAAACAAATGTACGATGTGAACGAAGTTGTACAACGCAGCGCAAAAAATCAGCCTTCTCCTGCTTACGTACACTGGCTAAGCTCAGGGCTTCCCGATGCTCGTTCGAGGTTTTCCGCATGTCGCAACCCACGCCCGCCCTCGCTATCGCCCGCACGATCCTCGACGGCTTCGACGATTACCGTGAGCACTTTCGCCAGATCACCGATGGCGCCCGCGAGCGTTTCGAAAAGGCCCAGTGGCAGCAGGGCCAGGCGGCGTCGGCGGCGCGGATCAACCTGTACGAAGAGAAGGTCTCTGAGGTGATCGCTGGCCTGCGCGCCCGTTTCGAAGACGCGGACTTACTGGATGTCGACCTGTGGCCCTTGGTCAAAAGCGCCTACATCGACTTGATCGACCTGCGTTTCGACGATGAGCTGTCCGAGACTTGGTACAACTCGATCTTCTGCGGCCTGTTCAGCCACGACCTGATCAGCGACGGCTGCATGTTTATCCACACCACTCGGCCCAGCCTGCGCCGGGCGCGGGCAGCGCAGACCCGCACTTATACGCCCGCCGGTAAAATCGGCGAGATGCTTGCGCAGATCTTTGCGGACTACCGTTTCAGCGAGCCCTACGCCGATCTGAACGCAGACCTGCAGCGCCTCGAAGCGCAATTACGGGAAAACCTGCCCGATTGGGTGTGCAAGGACCCGGACCTCAAGGTCGAGTTGTTTTCTTCGGTGCTCTACCGCAACAAAGGCGCCTATCTTGTAGGTCGCCTCTACACCCGAGAGGAACAATGGCCCCTGGTGATTCCGTTGTTGCACCGCGAAGGGCAGGGCATCCAGATCGATGCGTTGATCACCGACGAAGCCGATGTGTCGATCATCTTTTCGTTTACGCGTTCCTACTTCATGGTCGACGTACCGGTGCCCGCGGAGTTCATCGGTTTCCTCAAGCGCATCTTGCCGGGCAAGCACATTGCCGAGCTGTACACCTCTATCGGCTTCTATAAGCATGGCAAGTCGGAGTTCTATCGCGCGCTGATCAATCACCTGGCCACCACCGACGACCAATTCATCATGGCGCCGGGCGTGCGGGGCATGGTCATGAGCGTGTTCACGCTGCCGGGCTTCAACACCGTGTTCAAGATCATCAAGGACCGCTTTTCACCGTCGAAAAACGTCAACCGCGCCACGGTCATCGAGAAGTACCGCCTGGTTAAAAGTGTCGACCGTGTGGGGCGCATGGCCGATACCCAGGAGTTTGCCGACTTCCGTTTCCCCTTGAGCAAGTTCGAACCCGAGTGCCTGGCCGAGTTGCTGGAAGTCGCCGCCGGCACCGTCGAAGTAGAGGGCGACACCGTGCTCATTCGTCACTGCTGGACCGAGCGGCGCATGACCCCGCTCAACCTGTACCTCGAAAACGCCAACCCCGCCCAGGTGCGCGAAGCCCTGGAGGACTACGGCTTGGCCATCAAGCAACTGGCGGCGGCGAATATCTTCCCCGGCGACATGCTGCTGAAGAACTTCGGCGTCACCCGCCACGGCCGCGTGGTGTTTTATGACTACGACGAAATCTGCTTTCTCACCGAAGCCAATTTCCGTCACATCCCCGAGCCACGCACGCCCGAGGATGAAATGGCGTCGGAACCCTGGTACTCCATCGGTCCGCTGGACGTGTTCCCAGAAGAATTCCCGCCGTTCCTGTTCGCCGACGCCGGGCAGCGCAAGCTATTTGATGAATTGCATGGCGAGTTGTACAACGCCGACTACTGGAAGGGACTGCAAGAAGCGATTCGCGCGGGGAAGGTGATTGATGTGTTTCCGTACCGACGCAAGGAGCGCGGTTACTCCTGAAGGGCGAGGTATGCTGGAACCCCCGCCCTGAGTCGGCTGGCGTCAGACGATGACACATACGCCCTTGGTTGCCTCCACGCCCATGCTCCTTAAATGTTGCAGCGCGGGCCTCAAGTCACTTTGCTTGGGTAAGTAATGGCCTGACGTATTGGATAGACAAACTTTCCCCAGCAGGTTTTTTTTCATGTACCCGGCACTGACGATCTTCTGCGACTGACCGGGGCCAGCGCCGATTTCGGCAATGGCGGGGTGAGACATCCACTTGGGTGGCACGTTTTTGTCGATGTTGCCGACTACCAATTGGCCGCCTTGGGTAAGCACAAACTTATTCAACGAAGTCGGTTTATCCAGGATCTTCAGGTCTTTTGGCTGATTGACGTTCACCAACTGACCTCTGGGGTTTTTGGGGTTCAGCGCCGCGCCTGCCAGGTGCAGCTCCGCATTCAGGTCCCGCGCTTTTGTATTGTTCAGCAGCGCATAGCCAACGGAAGTGCAGCAGGGTAACGGCGAGCCTTTATAAGGCGTGACGTCGTGATGTGTGTTGGCGTGTGAATGCGAGAAACTGCCGCTGGTAGAGCGATGGGGATTAATAGGCATACGAAATCCTCTTGGGGGGGCAGATTTGAACCCCGCGTCGCTCGCTCAATACATCGGATTTCAGCTTTAACGCGTGGGAACGGTGGTCGGTTTTTTGTAGGAACCGTCCTTGTGATGGGGTTGCCAGCGCCGTTACCCGATGACGCAACGTCTCCCGTCCTGTCGAAATCTGCGACAATCGCGTCCATTCCATCGACTGATGCTGCGCAGGCCTCACCTGCCTCACCCAAAAGACCCTTGCCGCCCTGATGACTGACCAAGCGCCCGCTATTGACCAACTGCTGAAAAACCTCGATCACGCCATGCTCGCCGACCGCCCCCGCTTGCGGCGGCAGTTGCTTGAGCTGCGCAAGAAGCCCGACGAGGAAAAACTGGCGCAGTGGGTCACGCGCATGCAGGCGTCCTGCGCCCAGGTCACGGCACGGCGCGCCAGCCTGCCGGTGATTCGCTACGACGACAGCCTGCCGATTGCCGCCAAGCGCGACGAGATCAAGGACGCGCTGAACAAACATCAGGTACTGATCATTGCCGGCGAAACCGGTTCGGGTAAAACCACCCAGTTGCCGAAAATCTGCCTGGAAATCGGTCGCGGCCAGTACGGTTTGATCGGTCACACCCAGCCACGCCGAATTGCCGCGCGTAGCGTTGCCAGCCGGGTTGCCGAAGAGTTGGCCACGCCTTTGGGCGCGTTGGTGGGCTATCAGGTCCGGTTCGAGGATCAGAGCGATTCCAACACCCTGATCAAGCTGATGACTGACGGCATCCTGCTGGCGGAAACCCAGAACGACCGTTACCTGGAACGCTACGACACGATCATCGTCGACGAAGCCCACGAACGCAGCCTGAACATCGACTTCCTGCTCGGTTACCTGAAAACCCTGCTACCGCGTCGCCCGGACCTCAAAGTCATCATCACCTCGGCCACCATCGACCTGGAGCGCTTTTCCAAGCACTTCGACGATGCACCGATTGTCGAGGTCTCGGGTCGCACGTTCCCGGTGGACACGTGGTACCGCCCGCTGACCCTGGAACAGGACGAAGAGGGCAACCGCGTCGAGGATGACTTGACCGTTGACCAGGCGATTCTCGCCACCCTCGATGAAATCGCCGCTTACGAGCGCAGCGAACGGCGCAGCCCCGGCGATGTGTTGGTGTTTTTGCCGGGCGAGCGCGAGATTCGTGACGCCGCCGAGATGCTGCGCAAAGCCCAGCTCAAGCACACGGAAATCCTGCCGCTGTACGCGCGCCTGTCACCGGCCGAGCAGCAGCGGATTTTCCAATCCCACCCGGGCCGGCGCGTGGTGCTGGCGACCAACGTCGCGGAAACCTCGCTGACCGTGCCTGGCATTCGTTATGTGATCGACAGCGGCACCGCGCGCATCAGCCGCTACAGCTACCGCGCCAAGGTGCAGCGCCTGCCGATCGAGGCGATTTCCCAGGCCAGTGCCAACCAGCGTAAAGGTCGGTGCGGCCGGGTCGAGCCGGGTATCTGCATCCGTCTGTTCAGCGAAGAAGATTTTATCGGGCGGCCGGAATTTACCGATCCGGAGATCCTGCGTACCAACCTCGCCGCCGTGATCCTGCAGATGCTGCACCTGCGCTTGGGTGAAATCACCGACTTCCCGTTTATCGAACCGCCGGATGGCAAGGCGATCAGCGACGGTTTCAACCTGTTGCAAGAGCTCTCGGCCGTGGACCGCAACAGCCAACTCACCCCGCTGGGCCGCCAACTGGCGCGCCTGCCGGTGGACCCGCGCATGGGGCGCATGTTGCTGGAAGCCGCCAAGCTCGGCAGTTTGCAGGAAGTGCTGATCGTCGCCAGCGCCATGTCGATCCAGGACCCGCGCGAGCGTCCGCCGGAGCGCCAACAGGCCGCCGACCAGGCCCATGCACAGTGGAAAGATCCCGATTCGGACTTCGCCGGGCTGGTCAATTTATGGCGCGGCTTTGAAGAACAACGCCAGGAATTGACTGCCAGCCCGTTGCGCAACTGGTGCCGCAAGAACTTCCTCAACTACCTGCGCCTGCGCGAGTGGCGTGATTCCCATCGCCAGTTGAGCCTGATCTGTCGTGACATGCAGCTGACCATCAACAAAGAACCGGCTGATTTCCCGAAACTGCACAAAGCGGTGCTCTCCGGCCTGCTCAGCCAGATTGGGCAGAAGACCGAAGACGGTGATTACCTCGGTGCGCGCCAGCGGCGCTTCTGGATTCACCCTTCGTCGGGTATTGGCAAGAAGCGTCCGCAATGGCTGATGACCGCCGAACTGGTGGAAACCACCAAGTTGTACGCGCGCATGGTCGCCAAGATCGACGCGGACTGGATCGAACCGCTGGCCGGGCACCTGATCAAGAAAAACCACTTCGAGCCGCATTGGGAGAAGAAGCGCGGCCAAGTGGTGGCGTTTGAGCAGATCACCTTGTTCGGGTTGATTGTGGTCGGGCGCCGGCCGGTGCATTACGGGCCGATTGACCCGGTGGTGTCCCGCGAGCTGTTTATCCGCGAAGGCCTGGTGCGCGGCGAGATTCAATCCCGCGCCAAGTGCCTCACGGCCAACCAGCAACTGCTGGAACAACTCGACGAACTGGAAGCCAAGGCCCGCCGCCGCGACATCCTGGCCGATGAAGAAACCCTGTACGCCTTCTACGACGCGCGTTTGCCGGCGGAGATCCACCAGACCGCCACCTTTGACAGCTGGTACAAGGTCAACAGCCAGAAAGATCCGCAACTGCTGATCATGCGCGAAGAAGACGTGCTCGCCCGTGAGGCCAGTGAAGTCACCGCCGCGCATTACCCGGACACCCTGCACTTGGGCGACCTGGAATTGGCCCTGAGTTACCACTTCGAACCCAACCACCCGCGCGACGGCGTGACCCTGCGCGTACCGGCGCCGCTGTTGCCGGCCTTGCCGCCGGAACGTTTGGAATGGCTGGTGCCGGGGGTGATCGAAGCCAAGTGCATCGCCCTAGTGCGCAACCTGCCCAAAGCGCTGCGCAAGAATTTCGTGCCGGTGCCGGACTTCGTAAAGGCCGCACTGCAACGCATCGAGTTCGGTCAGGGCTCGCTGCCCCAGGCGCTGGGGCGTGAACTGTTGCGCATGACCGGCGCGCGGGTCAGCGATGAAGCTTGGGCCGAGTCGGCGCAGCAGGTGGAAAGCCACCTGAAGATGAACCTGGAAGTGGTCGACGGCCAAGGTAAGTTCCTCGGCGAAGGTCGCGACTTGGCTGAGCTGACCGCACGCTTTGCCGAAGCCAGCCAAGCCGCGTTGGCCGTGCCGCAAACGGCGAAAAGCCAGCAGCCGGTGGAAGCCAAGGTGTTCGCCGCCGTGGCCGAGAAAACCCAGCAAAAGATCGCTGGGCTGTCGATGACGGTGTACCCGGCGCTGGTGGAAGAAAACGGTACGGTCAAGGAAGGTCGTTTTTCCACCGCCGCCGAGGCTGAGTTCCAGCATCGCCGCGCGTTGCAGCGTCTGCTCATGCAGCAACTGGCGGAACCGGCGAAATTCCTGCGCGGCAAGCTACCCGGCCTCACCGAGTTGGGGCTGATGTACCGTGAATTGGGGCGTATCGATGCGCTGGTGGAAGACATCCTGCTGGCGAGCCTAGACACCTGCGTGCTCGAAGGCGAAGCCAGCCTGCCGCGTGATGGCGCTGGTTTGGCCGCTTTGGCCGAACGCAAGCGCGGCAGTTGGACCGAACACGCCGAACGCCAGGCGCGCTTGACCCTGGAGGTGCTGAAACTCTGGCATGGCTTGCAAAAGCGCTTCAAAGGCAAGATCGACCTGGCGCAGGCGGTGGCCTTGAATGACATCAAGCAGCAACTGAGTAACCTGGTCTATCCAGGTTTTGTGCGGGAAACCCCGGCGCAGTGGTTCAAGGAGCTGCCGCGTTACCTCAAGGCCATTGAGTTGCGTCTGGAAAAACTGCCGAGCCAGGTGCAAAAAGATCGGGTGTGGAGCAGCGAGCTCAGCGGGCTGTGGGCGCAATACCAGAACCGCCTGAACAAGCATGCCCAGGAAGGTAAGCGTGATCCTCAGTTGGAGCTTTATCGCTGGTGGCTGGAGGAATATCGGGTGTCGTTGTTTGCCCAGCAGTTGGGCACCAAAGTGCCAATTTCCGACAAGCGCTTGAGCAAGCAGTGGACGCTGGTCGAGGCCTGATCCCTTCACGATTTCCAGCATCAACAAGGTTTCAATGTGGGAGGGGGTTTGCTCCCGATGGCGGTCTATCAGAAATAAATTCTGTAACTGACACACCGCTATCGGGAGCAAGCCCCTCCCACACATTAAAAAGGTGTTTGTCTGGGAAGTGGCGCCAAACCCCAGCGTTTGTGGCAAACTTCGCGCCCATAAATGCCGGGATCGTCGTAGCAGCGACGCGATGGAATAAAGCGATGCCAGTTTGATGTCCGCTGGGCGGAATAGAACTACTCACAGTTTGGTACGACGGTACCAATATCTTCTGCCTGACAGATTTAGAGGAACGACCGTGCATAACGTCGTCATCAGCGGCACTGGCCTTTACACCCCTGCCAACAGCATCTCTAACGAAGAGCTGGTGCAGTCTTTCAATACCTACGTGCAGCAGTTCAATGCTGACAACGCCGCTGCCATCGAGCGTGGCGAGGTGCAGGCGCTGACTGAGTCCAGCGCGGCCTTTATCGAAAAGGCGTCAGGCATCAAGAGCCGCTTCGTGATGGACAAAGACGGCATTCTCGATCCGCAGCGCATGGCCCCACGCCTGCCTGAGCGCAGCAACGACGAATGGTCGGTGCTCTGCCAGATGGCCATCGGCGCCGCCGAACAAGCCCTGCAGCGTGCAGGCAAGACCGCCGCCGACATCGACGGCGTGATCGTCGCCTGCTCCAACCTGCAGCGCGCCTACCCGGCCATTGCCATCGAAGTCCAGGAAGCCCTGGGTATCGCCGGGTTCGGTTTTGACATGAATGTGGCGTGCTCCTCGGCGACCTTCGGCATCCAGAATGCCGCCAACAGCATCCAACTCGGCCAGGCCCGGGCGATCCTGATGGTCAACCCGGAGGTCTGCACCGGCCATCTGAACTTCCGCGATCGCGATAGTCACTTCATCTTTGGTGACGCCGCCACCGCTGTGGTCCTGGAACGTGCCGACCTGGCAACGTCCGAGCACCAGTTCGATGTGGTGAGCACCAAGTTGCTGACCAAGTTTTCCAACAACATCCGCAACAACTTCGGCTTCCTCAACCGTGCGGCGGAAGAGGGCATCGGCGCGCCCGACAAGCTGTTCGTGCAGGAAGGCCGCAAAGTCTTCCGCGACGTGTGCCCGATGGTGGCCGAGCTGATCGGCGTGCACCTCGAAGAAAACCAGTTGAACGTGGCCGATGTGAAACGCTTCTGGCTGCACCAGGCCAACCTGAGCATGAACCACCTGATTGTGAAGAAGCTGCTGGGCCGCGAAGCCACGGTAGAAGAGGCCCCGGTGATTCTCGATACTTACGCCAATACCAGCTCCGCTGGCTCGGTGATTGCGTTTCACACCTACCAGGATGACCTGCCCAAAGGGTCGGTTGCGGTGCTCAGTTCGTTCGGTGCAGGTTATTCCATCGGCAGCGTGATCCTGCGCAAGCGTTGATCCTGCGACAGGCCTTGCAGTGAAATCGAGGTAGACAATGGCAGCAGCGGACGACGCGCATCTGCTTGAACGCCTGCTCAAGGGTGATCAACGGGCTTACAAGGAGTTGGTCACCACCTACCAGAGCGCCATGCGGGCGGTGGCATATGCCATCGTCGGCCAGCGCCATGCCGATGAAATCGTCCAGGACGCCTGGCTGTCGGTAGTGCGCAACCTGTCCAAGTTCGAAGGCCGGTCCAGCCTCAAGACCTGGCTGCTGACCATCACCGCTAACGCTGCCAAGGGGCGCTACAAGCAGAATCGTCGTGAGGTGTTGCTCGACGATTTGCCTTCGCCCCACGGCACCATCGGCGATGACCGCTTTACCCCCGACGATGGCCACTGGGCGGTCGCCCCCTTTGCCTGGCATCAGGACACGCCGGAAGCCTTGCTGACCGAGGATGAGCTGCGTGATTGCCTGGAGCATACGCTGCTGAGTTTGTCGCAGTTGCAAAGCAGCGTCCTGGTGCTGCGTGAACGCCAGGGCCTGGAGTTGGAGGAGATTTGTAATCTCCTGACGCTCTCACTCTCCAATGTCCGTGTGCTGTTGCATCGAGCACGGCTTAAAGTCTTTGCCACGGTGGAGCATTTTGAGGAAACGGGCGAATGTTGACCTGTAAAGAACAAGTGGCACGTTCCAGTGACTATCTCGATGGGCAATTGACCTTTCGCGAGCGCTTGCTGGTGCGTCATCACTTGATGTTCTGCCCGAACTGCCGCCGGTTTATCCGTCAGATGCGCCTGATGCAGGCGACCCTGAAGATCATGCCGGATGAGCCGGTGAAGGATGTAGATGCCTTGGCGCAACGGCTGGCTGCCGAGCGGCTCAAGGATCAATAAAGGCGGGGTAGAAGCAGACTCGCGTGGCGCGATCGAACGGATGATGGGGATCGATCTCGCCACGCAAGGCTGTTGCAACCACCTCGGGCCGTCCTGGCCCAAGGCTTATTACACGTACTGTTAGAACTTGGCTTCTGCGTCCAACTGCAGGGTATTGGCATTGGCGTCGCGGTAACCTGCGACGCTGGCGTAGTCTGCCTTGGTCAGGAAGTAAGTCGCGCCAATGGCGAAGTTCTTGTCGATGTCGTAACCGACCTTGAACTTGTGACCCCGTGCACCGGTGAAGCCGCCGGCGAAGTCCGAGTCGGTGAGGGCACCCACCACCGCGTAACGCTGCACATCGCGGTAGTTGTAGTCCAGGTTCAGGCCAAACACCTTGGACTTGGCACCCAGCAACCAGGCTGTGTCCTTGTCTTTATCAGTGGCTTTGGTGTTTTGCACGTACTGGCCGTAGAACGACAACGGTACGGCCAGGCCGCCGATATCGATTTGGCTGAAGCCTTCGTACAGGCGGTATTCGCTGGCATTGCCGGCCGTGGTGTTCGCCACGGTTTCAGCCGGGGTCAGGCACTGGAAGGAACCGGCGGTCGGGCAGCGGCTGTCTTCGTCATTCTGGAACGCATAGACACTGCCGCCCAGCGTCAGCTTCAGGTTGTCGGTCAGGGTGAAACGCGAGCCCAACTGGCCGGCGGTCATGCGCAGGTCATTGCGAAATTGCACGCCGTCGCCATTGACGTTGTCTTTGAGGTTGTAGTTACCCAGGCTGCCGAACAGCTCGGCGCTGCTCCCCAGTGGGTATTTGTAGGTCAGGGCCAGACCTTCCGGGTTGATATCGCTATCCCAGATCACGTCGCCCATGCTGACCCACGGTTGCAGCATCTTGCCGCCGATCACGTGCAGGTTTTTGATCTGGTCCGGGTGGTAGTCGATGTAGCCCAGGTCCAGCCAGATCGACTTCTTGTTGAAGTAGCCATCCAGGTCCTGGTTGGTGGAACGGGCGTCGTCGCTGCTACCGGTAGCAATGCGGATGCCGGTATCCACTTGTGGGTTGATTTCGGTGTAGGCGCCCAGACGCGCGCGGATGCGCTCACGGTCCTTGTCCTTGCCGCCATTGTTGGGGGTGCCATCGATCTTGATGGTCTCGTGGCGGAAACGTACGTCACCCTTGAATTGTGTCTTGGCTGCCCAAGCCAGCTTCTGGTCGAAGCTGCTCAGCTCATTGGTTTTTTTCGCGGTGGCCGCGATCTGTTCGTTGCTCTCTTGCTGAGCTTGCCGGGCGATCTGCTGTTCTTTCTGGTCTTTGGCCAACTCGTTTTGCAGTTCGGTGTACTGCGAAGCGGTGATCTGGCCGTTGGCCTTGAGCATGTCGAGCAGTTTAGCGTCGACTGCAGCGCTGGCCGGAACGCTCAGGGCCAGTAACAGGCCGCCGCACAGGGCCGCCGCAGTTTTAGTGGAAGCAAGACGCATATCAATCTCCGAAAGTGAGGAGGGATGGCAAACCATCCAGGACACAACCGACCGATGACGGACGGAAAAATAGCCGACTGGTAGAACCAGGCGCTCTAAAAACAGGCGTCAGTATCGCGATGGTTTATGACGCAGCAGTGGCGAAGTGATGTCATCTGTGTGACAAATTCTTTTGCTTCGGAACTATTGTTTTAGAGCCTTGTCGGGCGATTTGAGGGTGTGTGAAACCTAGCGATAAGCGATACTCGCGGAGCTTTTACGCCCTGATGTAGTGAGGATGCCGATGCCGTTGCAACGCCTGCAAAGCTTGTCCGAAATAGCCCCGCAGACCTGGGATGCCTTGGTGCCTCAGGCCCAACCGTTCGTGCGGCACGCGTTCCTGAGCGCCCTCGAAGATAGCGGCAGCGTCGGCCCGCACTCCGGCTGGCAGCCGGAGCATTTACTGCACTGGGAAGGTGATCGGCTGGTGGCGGCACTGCCGGGTTATCGCAAGTGGCATTCTTATGGCGAATACGTGTTCGATCACGGCTGGGCCGATGCCTGCGAGCGGGCCGGTATCGAGTACTACCCCAAATTGCTGACAGCTGTACCGTTCAGTCCGGTCAGTGGCCCGCGCCTGTTGGCGGCCAACGCACAGGACGGTTTCGAATTGCTCAACAGCCTGCCGGGCTACCTGGAAATCGAAGGGCTCTCCAGTGCGCATATCAACTTTACCGATGCCTTGGCCGATGAGGCCTTAGCCCTGCAACCGGGCTGGATGCAGCGCCTGGGCTGTCAGTTTCATTGGCAGAACCGTGGCTACCGTGACTTCCAGGATTTCCTCGACGCCCTGAGTTCACGCAAGCGCAAGCAGATGCGCAAAGAGCGTGAGCAAGTGGCGGGGCAGGGTATCGACTTCGAATGGTTGCAAGGCCATGAGTTGAGCGAGGCGCAGTGGGATTTCGTTTACGCCTGCTACGCCAACACCTACGCGGTGCGCCGCCAATCGCCCTACCTGACCCGCGCGTTTTTCAGCCTGCTGGCCGAACGTATGCCCGAGGCAATCCGGGTGGTGCTGGCCAAACAAGGCGCGCGGCCGGTGGCCATGGCCTTCAGCGTGATCGGCGGTGACAGCTTCTACGGCCGCTACTGGGGTTGCCTGGCGAAGTTCGACCGCCTGCATTTCGAAACCTGTTTCTACCAGGGCATGGACTACGCCATTGCCCACGGCGTGCAACGCTTCGATGCTGGCGCCCAGGGCGAGCATAAATTGATTCGCGGGTTTGAGCCGGTGATCACCCACTCATGGCATTACTTGCGCCATCCAGGGTTGAAGAATGCCGTGGAGGATTTTCTTGAGCGTGAGCGGGTAGGGATTCTGGCGTATGCCGAAGAGGCGAGGGCGGCCCTGCCTTATCGGCAGGGCTGACCCCCGCTGGTTTCAGGCTGAGTCCTCCCTGCCCAGCCATCGATAGGTAACACCGCCGATGACCGCACCGAGGATCGGCGCGAGCCAGAACATCCACAATTGCTGGATCGCCCACCCGCCCACGATCAGTGCCGGCCCGGTACTGCGAGCCGGGTTGACTGAGGTGTTGGTGACAGGGATGGAGATCAAGTGGATCAAGGTGAGCGCCAGGCCAATGGCGATGGGCGCGAGGCCCTTCGGGGCGCGGTGGTCGGTGGCGCCGAGGATGATCAGCACGAACATGGCCGTCATCACAAGCTCGCACACCAACCCCGCCGCCATCGAATAACCGCCCGGCGAATGCTCGCCATAGCCGTTGGAGGCCAGTCCGCCGGCCAGTTCAAAGCCCGGCTTGCCGCTGGCGATGAAGTACAACAATGCGGCGGCGACTACCCCGCCAATGACTTGGGCCACGATGTACGCCGGTAACTCCCTGGCCGGAAACCTCCCGCCCACTACCAGCCCCACCGATACCGCCGGGTTGAGGTGACAACCGCTGATATGCCCAATGGCAAACGCCATGGTCAGCACCGTGAGCCCGAACGCCAGGGACACGCCCAACAACCCGATCCCGACAGCAGGAAACGCGGCGGCCAACACTGCACTCCCGCAACCGCCCAACACCAGCCAAAACGTACCCAGCCCCTCTGTGACTGAACGCTTGAACAAAGACATGCAGCACGTCCTTGATAGATCACTCTACCGAATCAGTAAATCAATGATGCTCCCTGCAGATTTACTTCAGCGCCCGTCTGGGCACTGCACTGAGTACAGCACGGTTTTTACACAAATCCAGGCGGTGAAAAAGTGCCAGAGGGCTGTGGGCGTTGGCGCGAACTGCACATTCTACTGAGGGGCTGGCTACTGAATGGCTGTGAGCAAATGTGGGAGAGGGCTTGCCCCCGATAGCCGTGTGTCAGTCACCGATGCAGCAACTGACACACCCTCATCGGGGGCAAGCCCCCTCCCACATTTTGAACGGTGTATAGGATTGAAATCCTCAGTCGATTCCGACAAACCCGCCCGTCTGGTGCTGCCACAACCGCGCATACAAGCCCTTATGGGCCAGCAACTCGGCATGGCTGCCGCTTTCGGCAATCTGGCCTTTCTCCAGCACCACCAAGCGATCCATCCGCGCAATCGTAGACAAGCGGTGTGCAATCGCAATCACGGTCTTGCCTTTCATCAGGGTTTCCAGGCTTTCCTGAATCGCCGCTTCCACTTCCGAGTCCAGGGCCGAAGTGGCTTCGTCCATGATCAGGATCGGCGCATCTTTGAGAAGCACGCGTGCGATGGCAATACGCTGACGTTGGCCACCGGAGAGTTTCACCCCGCGTTCGCCCACGTGTGCATCCAGCCCGGTGCGGCCTTCGGAGTCTGACAGCAGTGGGATGAACTCATCGGCGCGAGCCTTTTGCACGGCGGCCCAGAGCTCTTCGTCGGTGGCGTCGGGCTTGCCGTACAGCAGGTTGTCGCGGATCGAACGGTGCAGCAGCGAGGTGTCCTGCGTGATCATGCCGATTTGGGCGCGCAGGGATTCCTGGGCGACCTCGGCTATGTTCTGGCCATCGATCAGGATGCGCCCGCCTTGCAGGTCGTACAGACGCAGCAGCAGGTTGACCAGGGTCGATTTGCCCGCCCCGGACGGGCCGATCAGGCCGATCTTTTCACCGGCCTTGATCTCAAGGTTCAGGCCGCCAATGATCCCGCTCTGTTTGCCGTAGTGGAAATCCACCTGCTCAAAGCGTACTTCGCCACGGGGCACCGTCAGGCGCGGCGCGTTGTCGCGGTCAATCACCGCCAATGGCTGAGCGATGGTCTTGAGACCGTCCTGCACCATGCCGATGTTTTCGAAGATGCCGTTGACCACCCACATGATCCAGCCGGACATGTTGACGATGCGGATCACCAGACCGGTGGCCAGGGCAATCGCGCCCACGGAAATCAGCGACTGGGTCCATAGCCACAGGGCGAGGCCGGTGGTGGTGACAATCAGCAGGCCGTTCATGGTGGTGATCACGATGTCCATGCTGGTCACCACGCGGCTGGCCAACTGGGTTTTTTCGGTCTGCTCGATGATCGCTTCCTTGGCGTACTCCTGTTCGGATTGGGTATGGGCGAACAGCTTCAAGGTGGTGATGTTGGTGTAGCCGTCGACGATGCGGCCCATCAGTTTGGAGCGCGCCTCGGAGGAAATCACCGAGCGCTCCTTCACCCGTGGCACGAAGTAACGCAGTGCCAGGCTATAGGCGATGATCCAGGTCACCAGCGGGATCATCAGGCGCCAGTCGGCCTCAGCGAACAGCACCAGCGAACTGATGGCGTAGATCGCCACGTGCCAGATCGCATCCACCGCCGCCACGGCGGAGTCGCGCAGGGAGTTGCCGGTCTGCATGATGCGTTGGGCGATACGACCGGCGAAGTCATTCTGGAAGAAGTTGAGGCTCTGTTTGAGCACATAGCTGTGGTTCTGCCAGCGAATCAGGCTGGTCATCCCGGGGCTGATGGTCTGATGCACCAGCAAGTCATGCAGTGCGCCGAAGATCGGGCGCAGCAACAGGGCGACCACGGCCATCCAGATCAGCTCGGTGCTGTGGACCTGGAAGAAGTCAGCGGGCGGGGTGCCTTGGGCGAGGTCGATGATGCGGCTCAGGTAGCTGAACAGCGCGACTTCGATCAGCGCACCGATCAGTCCCACTACCAGCAAGGCGGCAAAGTGCGGCCACACCTGGCGCAGGTAGTAGAGGTAGAAGGGCAGGACTTTATCGGGAGGGGCTTCGCTGGGTGCGTCGCGGAAAATATCGATCAGTTGTTCAAAACGACGATAGAGCATTGAGTATGACGCCCGCTGTGCGGGCTCTCCTTTCAAATGCGCGCGCCGCCTTATGGGCCGCGCGCGGAACTACCTGCTACCTCAGTCGATGCGCTTGGCCGACTTGATGTACACAGGATCGATTGGCACGTTCTGCATGCCCTGCTTGGTAGTGGTTTGTGAGTTGACGATCACATCAACCACGTCCATGCCCTTGACCACTTTGGCGAACACGGCATAACCGGCATCGCGACCCGGATCGAGGAAGGCGTTGTCAGCCACGTTGATGAAGAACTGGCTGGTCGCCGAGTTCGGGTCATTGGTGCGCGCCATGGACAAGGTGCCACGCACGTTATGCAGGCCGTTGCTGGCTTCGTTCTTGATCGGTGCTTCGGTCGGCTTTTGCGACATCGACTGGGTAAAACCGCCACCCTGGACCATGAAGCCCGGGATCACACGGTGGAAAATCGTGTTGGTGTAGAAACCCTTGTCGACATAGGCCAGGAAGTTCTTGGTACTGATCGGCGCCTTGACCGGGTCCAATTCGATTTCAATGTCGCCGTTGGTGGTGGAGATCAATACGTGTGGCGCCTTGGCGGGTTCGGCCGCCATCAGGTTGGCAGCGAACAGAACGGAACCGGCAAAGAAGGCGATTTTTTTCAGCATGGGTCAGTGATCCTGGGTAGTGGTTTCGACTGTCTCTAGAAAATCGAGCAGGGTGGTATTAAAGACTTCGGGTTGGTCCAAGGGCGTGGCGTGGCGGGAATCCTTGATCACCACCAGCCGCGCATCGGGCAGCAGTTTTACATAGTTTTCTTTCTGGGCCACGGGGGTGTAGTCGTGGTCGGCGCTGATGACCAGGGTTGGACAGGTAATCCTCGAAAGTCGTTCCTGCACGCCCCAGCCCACAATCGCATCGAAGCTGGCGAGATAAGCACGTTTGTCGTTTTTTGCCCAGCGTTCGGCCATCTTGCGGCGCAGGTCGGCCTGCGCGGGTTTGGGGAACAGCCGGTCGCCGAGGGCCTTGCCGATAGTGGCCAGGCTGAGCACGCGGGCCAGCGTCCAGCGCTTGGCCCACTGCCAATAGTCATCGGCACTGCGCACCTTGACCTCGGGTGCGCTGTTGACGATGCACAGGCTTCTGACCAACGTAGGTTCATCCACGGCTAACTGGAAAGCGATCATGCCGCCCATGGACAGGCCCACCACATGAGCGGCAGGCAGGTTCAGGTGCTCGAACAGCGCCACCACGTCATGGGTGAACCCTGGGATGCTGTAACGCTCACGCGGTTTGTCTGAGCGACCATGACCGCGTACGTCCACCACGATCACTCGGTAGTGCCTGGACAGTACCGGAATCTGCAATTCCCAATCCTGGCTGCTGGAGCCCAGGCCGTGGATCAGCACCAGCGGTGTACCGTGGCCGTATTCCTCGTAGTGCAGGCTGCATCCTTCGTGGTCGAACCAGGCCATGGATGAACTCCGTTTCAGGCTTGTTGGGGGGCGGCGAAAGGTGCGTCCAGGGGCGCCGTGTCAAACGTGCGCAGTAACTCCACGAGGATCTGCGTCGCTGGCCCCAGGGGTTTGTCCTTGTTCGAGTACAGGTAGAACGCGGGGTGACGGCTGCCGCCCTGTTCCAAGGGTAGTTGCTTGAGCACGCCCTCGGCGAGTTCGCGTTCGATCATGTGCCGCGGCAGCCAGGCGAAGCCCAGGCCGCTGCCGACAAAGGCGGCCGCGGTGGCCAGGCTGCCGACGGTCCAGCGTTGTTCGGCGCCGAGCCAGCCCACATCCCGTGGCTGCTGGCGGCCGGAGTCGCGGATCACCACTTGCATCTGGCTTTCCAGGTCCTGGAAGCTCAGCTCGCGATTCATACGGTGCAGCGGATGCTCGGGGTGGGCCACGGCGACGAATTCCACGTCGCTCATTTCCGTGCCCAGGTAACCGGGGATGCTGAAGCCGCAGATCGCCAGGTCGGCCACGCCTTCGATCAACAACTCTTCAACGCCGGACAACACCTCTTCACGCAGGCGCACGCGGCAACCACGGCTTTGCGGCATAAAGGCCGTGAGGGCGCGCACCAGGCGGGCGTTGGGGTAGGCAGCGTCCACGACCAGCCGCACTTCGGCTTCCCAGCCCTGTTCCATATGGTGGGCGAGGTCTTCCAGCTGACTGGCGTTTTTCACCAGTTGCCGGGAGCGGCGCAACAGCACTTCACCGGCGTCAGTGAGCACGGCTTTGCGCCCGTCGATGCGCAGCAGCGGCACGCCAAGCTGGTCTTGCATACGGGCCACGGTGTAGCTCACCGAAGATTGCGAACGGTGCAGCGCTTCGGCCGCCTGGGCGAAGCCGCCATGGTCGACCACGGCTTGCAGCGTGCGCCATTGATCGAGGGTAACGCGGGGCGCTTTCAAGATAGGTTCCTCTTGTCCTAAGCTGGCGGTCCTTATTGGAGACTGCCGAATGAGAAAATTTTGTTATGTGCTGTTGGCCCTGCTGCCGATGAGCGCGTTTGCGTACCCCATCGACGTGACAAAAAAGATCAGTGGCGTGAGCGTGGACTACACCGCCTCAGACGTGGACGGCGACATCAGTTCGATTCAACTAAACAACTACGGCACCAACGATGCCCTGTGCTCGGTAGTCTTCACCAATGGCCCGGAGGCACCACGCCGACGCACGGTCTCGGTGCCGGCAGGCAAAAGCACCAACACCACGGTCAAGTTCAACCGCGCCATTATCAAGATGCGGATTGCCTTGGACTGCGCGCCAAAATAAAGGGGTAGCGGAGCATGTCTACAGGAATACTCCGCATATCAACAAATTTCTAGATGGGTTATAGCAGTTTTTTGCGCTTTTTTATCGAATGAGCCATGGTTAATCTTTTCTCCATCGACTTACAGCATTTACAGATGGAGCCTACGAAGCCATGTCCAACGTTCTGATCATCGAAAGCAGCGCCCGCCAGCAGGACTCGATCTCCCGTCAACTGACCCAGCAGTTCATCAGCCAATGGCAGGCCGCCCACCCGGCAGACCAGATCACCGTGCGCGACGTGGCCCTCAACCCGGTGCCGCACTTGGACGCCAACCTCCTTGGCGGCTGGATGAAACCTGCGGATCAGCGCAACGACAGCGAGCAGGTGTCCCTTAACCGCTCCAACGAATTGACCGACGAACTGCTCGCCGCCGACGTACTGGTGATGGCCGCGCCGATGTACAACTTCGCCATCCCCAGCACCCTCAAGGCCTGGCTGGATCACGTGTTACGCGCTGGTGTGACCTTCAAGTACACCCCCACCGGCCCACAGGGTCTGTTGACCGGCAAGCGTGCCATTGTCCTGACCGCGCGCGGCGGCATCCACACCGGCGCCAGCTCCGATCACCAGGAACCGTACCTGCGCCAGGTCATGGGGTTTATCGGGATTCATGACGTCACCTTTATTCACGCCGAAGGGGTGAACCTGAGCGGTGACTTCCAGGAAAAGGGCATCAACCACGCCAAGGCCCTGCTGGTGCAGCTCGTGGCATGAGCCGCTTGATCCTTTAATCGTCAGATAATCGCGCGGTGTTTATATCGCTCCACGCAAACCCTTCAAGTACGCGTACGAACCTCCCTTTGCACTTGTTGCTCCTAAGTGCTCCTGCCCGACTGACGCTTTAGCGAGGTCGGGTTTTTTTTGCCCTGAGTTTCTTCAAACCCTGAAAACCTTTAATGTCGCGCCCATTCGAAGCGAGGCACACATGGGCTATCTACTGGTTGTCACCCTGATTCAGGCATTTTCCTTCAGTCTGATCGGCGAATACCTCGCCGGTCATGTCGACAGTTACTTCGCCGTGCTGGTACGCGTCGTGCTGGCCGGGCTGGTATTTATCCCGCTGACCCGCTGGCGCTCGGTAGAGCCGGCCTTCATGCGAGGCATGCTGGTGATCGGCGCGCTGCAGTTTGGCGTGACCTACGTGTGCCTGTACCTGAGTTTTCGCGTGCTCACGGTGCCGGAGGTGTTGCTGTTCACCATCCTCACGCCGTTGCACGTGACGCTTATCGAAGATGCACTTAACCGGCGCTTCAACCCGTGGGCCCTGGTCGCCGCCTTGGTGGCAGTGGCGGGGGCGGCGGTGATTCGTTTCGATCAGATCACGCCTCACTTCCTGATGGGCTTCCTGCTGCTGCAACTGGCCAACTTCACCTACGCCGCCGGGCAAGTGATGTACAAGCACCTGGTAGCGCGTTATCCGAGTGACCTGCCGCACTACCGGCGCTTCGGTTACTTCTACCTCGGTGCGTTGCTGGTGGTGTTGCCGGCGTTCCTGCTGTTCGCCAAGGCCGACTTTCTCCCGCAAGCGCCGCTGCAATGGGGTGTGTTGGTGTTCCTCGGGCTGGTCAGCACGGCGCTGGGCATGTACTGGTGGAACAAGGGCGCGTGTTTGGTGCATGGCGGCACGCTGGCGGTGATGAACAATCTGCATGTACCAGTGGGGTTGTTGCTGAACCTGCTGATCTGGAACCAACACGAACCCCTGGGCCGCCTGGCGTTGGGTGGGTTGGTGATTCTCGGGGCGGTGTGGATCAGTCGGTTGGGCATAAAGCCTGCGCCTGGCGTAAAGTCTGCGACGTGATGGCCCCAAGGCATGCGTGAGCGGCAATGAAAGTCTGTTATAGAAAAGAACGGTGTGGGGGCGGCAGAGTGGACAAGATTGATGAACTGATCATTGCAGCCTTGAAGGACGACTCCCGGGTCAGCCTGGCGCAATTGGCGCGGCAAGTTCATAAGTCGCGAACAGCGGTGGAGTCGCGTGTCCAGAAGTTGATTGAAAAGGGCATCATCCTAGGCTTCACCATCAACGTAGCCGAGGGCGATGAGACCCTGCAAGCGGCGTTCTTGATGCTGACGCTCAATGGCAGCAACTGCCACCTGGTGTTTCCGAAGATCCAGCAGTTCAGCCAAGTGGTGCACGCCTACTCACTGTTTGGCGACGTGGACATGATGCTCGACGTTCGCTACAGGAGCTTTGAAGAACTGATGGTCTTCAAGGAAAGCCTGCTGAACATCGAACATGTGAAGGAAGTCGTGGTCAACCCCGTGCTGAAGGCCTGGCGCTAGGCGCCGGCCGTTTCTTCAACGCGTGGCTTCAGGCGTGATCGCGAACCGTTTCAAGGAAGTGATGGCTCAGGTTCGGCATTTTCTGACGAAGCGTGTCCACCAGCTCTTCGATGACGCCCTGGTTGAATTGAAGCGACGTGTCGTCATGCCCCAGGATCACCACCAGAAGCCTTGACGAGTCCTTCGTCAGCCGGAAGTCATGGGCGTCGGCGTCAACCTTGCCGATGCTCGCCAACGGCACATCCCCGCAGGTATAGACAATATCGCCAACGGGAATGGTGATGGCCTTCTTGGCGAACAGTGGGCGTAGAACCCTTGGTTTGTCCGAGCGCATCACGTAGATGTCATCTTTCTGATGATAGGTGTGCACACCGATGCTGACCCCGTGGCGGATCGAGACTGCGTTATAGGCGTCAACGATGTTGTTGATGGGGTATACGCCCTTGGCGATGAAACGCCGCAGCAGCTTTTCGTTGGCGCTGACGGTGTTTTCGTAGCCGAGTTTTTTGAGCTGCTTGGCAAACCCTTCATACACGATGTTCGAGTCCAGCTCATTGAGGCGGGATGCGACGTGGTTCAGGTTGCTCTGCAACACCCCGACGAAGCTTTGGTCGTCTGAAACGGTGATGTCTTCGATAACCGCGGCGCACGCATTATTGATGCCCAGCTCACAGGCTGATTTTTTGATGATCAAGCGACTTTGCATAACCTTAACCCCAGAGTAGTTTTCGAAGGTTCGCGGTACTGGTGTCCAGTTGCAGCGCCGAAGGACTCTGTAGCCAGAACAGCCCCGGACAGGTGGCGAAGTCGATTGTGACCGGCGTGGTATGACCGGGAGCGATGAAGTACCGGTGGCCGCAATAGGCCTCGTCCACCTGGGCACTCTGGAGGGCCTGGGGAGAGGGAGGATCGAAGGTGCGTTGTGCATCGGAGCAGAAGAAACCGATCCGGCCATGGCTGATCTGGCTCGCTGCATCAGCTTGCGGGCGTGGGTGGCCGAGGTAGCTGTCGATCGACAGCGACAGCAAGTCGGGGTGATAGACCTGTTGAAACAGAAGGGGCGCGATGCCGCCGTGCAAGCGACCTCCGGCTTCAATCATCACCGGCCCGGCATCGGACCAAATGATCTCCATATGAATCGGCCCGACCCGCACGCCGAGCGCCGCGGCTGCCTGGCGGGCGTAATCGGTCAGCGGTTGCAGGTGCGCAGCCTGGGGATCAAGTGTGTCCAGGCTTTCGTAGACAAACATGCTGCCGTTCTTCTGAATCTTGGTGTACTTGCAGACACTGGCAATGATGTACGTGCCGTTGAAGGCGACCATATCCACCACGTACTCCGGCCCCGCGATAAACGACTGCACGATAAACCCCAGGTTGACCTCACCCAGGTCATTCTTCTGCTGCCAGGCCGCGTTTCTCAACGCGGTTTCTGCTTCGCCTTTGCCCTGGGCAAACACCACGCCTTCGGTGGCGGCCGAATTCAGCGGCTTGACCACATAGGTGGCCGACTCTTCCAGCTTGGCCACCACTTCGCCAATGCGGCTTGGCGAGCTCAACAGGTGCGAGTCGATGTGCGCCAACTGGTGTTTTTTCAGCGCCTGCTGCATGGAGAATTTGTTGCGCCGCAGGTCGCTGGTGATACGGCTGTTACCCGGAATGCTGAGCAACTCCGTCAGGTAGTCCGTGAGGTAGATGGCGGTTTCGCAACCGGCGATTACTGCGCTCAAAGACAACGTTTCCAGGGTGATCAGCAGGCTCTCTTCCCAGTGATACACCTCATGGAAATTCTCAGCGACCAGGTCGTTGGTGAAGTGTTCGGGCAAGGCGCGTGTGGAGATCACGGCGATGCACCGTATGCCCTGCGCGTTGAGTAGGGGCGCATAGAGCTTGCCCGTGGAGAATGGGTCAACAATCAGTACGGTTTTCACGTCGTGCAATCCTTATTCCGTGGTGGCGGCAGGCGAGGCTGCGGGGGTCAGGTTCCACGCCAGTACGGCAGTGGCCAACAGGCCGGCGGAGACGATCATCAACAGCCGTGCGCCTTCGAGTCCGAGAAAGCCCGAGGTGGTAAAGAACGTCAGGATCATCGGTGCCGAGCCACTGACCAGCAGGTAGTAGAGCGAGCTTTTCGCGGCGATGACGTCGGCTACCCGGTCGTTGGGCGCCGATTCGATCAGGGTTTTACGCAGTTGGATCCGCAGGCTGTTGATGCAAAAGCCCAGCAGGAACGCAGCGGCCATCATCACGTAGAGATTCTGGAAGTAGACGATTGCCACGTCCGCCAGAATCACCAGTGCGATCGCCCCATAGCTGTTGAGCTTGATACGCGGAAGCACGGCGGCGCTGAAGGCCCCCAGGCCGGCCAGGCCACTGGCGACGCCAAACAGGGTGGCGTTCCACTCATTGAGCTTTTGAAAAACGATAGGCACCAGGCTGTTGAACGCGCCGATATGGAAGCCGATCATGCTCAATACAATGATCAGAATGTAGAGGTTGCGCGGCAGGTCCAGCGGCGCGGCGGCGGCGGAGGCTGCGGTCTGATCGGTGCCGTGTGCGCTGGGGCTGTCGGCCACCAGGTAGACGCCCGCCAGTGACACAATCGCCGCCAGGCTGATGATTTGCAGCGTCTCGTTGACCGAGAACACATCCACGATCAAACCGCCCAGGAGCGCGCCGCCGAAGGCACCGATCTGGATGGAGGTTTGCATCAACCGCGCGCAGGTATCGCTGTCGGTGAGGCCTGCCAGCACCAGCTTGGTGTTTTTCGATTCCAGGGTACTGATGGTGAAGTAGTCGGTGACGCCCACCACAAACGCGATCGCCAGGAAGCCGATCGGCAGCAAGGCGGCCTGGGTAAACGACAATCCCAGGACGGCGGCGAACGCAGCCAGGCGTATGTACAGCAGCCGTTTCAGGCTGAGTTCAATCGTGAAGAACTTGCCGATGTACTGTTCACATAAATAGGGCACCACGGTCGCTACACACAAGGTGGCGCCTACCAGGAATGTCGAGCCGGTGGTCTCAAGGCCAAACCAGACCATCGCGATCACAATCGCCATGTCGAGGCCGGTGAAGAGGGTCACGATTGAATAGAACGCGGTCAGTGTCGAATTAGTCTTCATGGGCTTCATCCGTCGTAACGGGAGAGTTTAAGTAGCGGCACGCACCGTTCGGTGTCGCCGACCACGGTGCTGATCTGGTTTCTGACGCGCACGGTGGGCAGCGCCTTCTTTTCCAGGTTGCAGACCTTGTAGGCGTTGTCGTGCCAGGGACAGATCACGCTTTGGCCGTCGCCCGTCACTTCGCCCATGTGCAGTGGGCCGCCACGATGGGGGCACGAGGTGGGCAGCAATTGCGTCGAATACGCGTGACGCTTCAGAAAATAGGTTCTGTCCTCCACGGCCACGTAATGGGCGTGGGTGATATTCAGGCTGATGGCTTTCATTGGGTGGCCCATTCAGATGGCGGTGACGGTGTACGTGCAGGACGGACTGACGATGCGCGTGCCATGGAGCATTCCCTTGGGAATCACGACGCCTTCGCCGGCGATGAGGCGCACAGTCAATTCGGGGCTGGCGACAAACTCCAGCTCGCCGGATTCGACCCAGAACAGTTCGTCATTGGGGTGGGTGTGCAGCACCGAGAGCTCGTGTTCAGCCTCGGTGATTCGCAGGTCCACCGGCTTTTGGCCCTGAAGCTGCGAAGCCTTGGCGCGATGTTCATCCAGCTCGTCGTGCCATTTGATATGGGCATACAGTTCTTCGTCGGCGATGTCCTGAAGGAGCTTGAACTCTTCAAAGCCGCGGATAAGGTCGGGGATGATCTTGGTGCCGAACTGCTTGATCATGGGAATGATCAGGCGCTGAAGTGCCATTCTGCCGTGGTGCACATCGATATGAGCATGCTCATCGAAGTAGGCAGTGGAGACCTGGCCATCGAAGATGGTCTTGATCGCACGGGACTGGTGCTTGGTCGTCAGCGCCAGCGTGGCTTCGGTGTAGTACATGGCGCCGATGTAGCGGAACAGTTCGCCGTGGTTGGCCGACACATAGTGGAAATAGTTGGTCAGCGACAGCGACGCCGGCGTGTAGAACTGCCAGTAATGGTGCACGTGGTGTGACATGTCCATGTCCTGGAGCATGTCTTCAAAGATGGTGCTGTGCTTCTTTTTGTCGACGCCGTAGCCATACTCGTCGATCAGGATCTTGAACAATTCGCTGGTGTACACACCGCAGTTACCCAGAACATTGCGCGCCATGGCCGAGGCTTCACTGAGGAAATCCCCTGCGCATTGGGTCATGAAAAAACGCGCGGCACGCTGGGGGTTGCGGCTGGTGGTCAGCACCTCATGCAGTTTGGAGTCGGCTTGGGCTACATCATCCAAGACTTTATCGGTGTGGGCGACAAAAGAGTCCAGGCACCAAGGACCATTGATGTGCACTTCTTCCTTAAGCCAGTTGTATAAGTAGTGTTCCAGTAACGGGCGGATCTTTTTGCCACTGGCGGCATGTTGGGGGTCATAGAACTGTTTGAAAGCCTTTAAGTCGAGTTCTAATGGCGGCTTGGGCAAGAAGACTAAGTCTTGCTCGTAGATATTCAATAACAAGCGTTGTGCCAACAAATGCTGACTGTCTGAAAGTTGGTCGCTGGTCAGGCTGGTGGTGATGATCGAGTCGGTCACGTCCTGCGGCCTGGAAGGTCGCTGATAGGGACTAGTGGTATAAAAATCGCGAGGTTGAGCAAAGGCACTAGCACCACAATAGTGGGTCAACGCTTCGGCATTCGAAGTTAATACAAAGTCTGCCGCATTATCAGAAAGCTGAGTTGTCCATAACATGAGGGATGGCCTTTATCTGGCGTTGTTTGATGGCCAAATGCTAAGGCGTTGGTTTTTTTAAAGACAGATTAGAAATAGTGCGCACAAGTAGTGAAAATCACTAAAGGCGTAGGAGAAATTTTCTTTATTGTTTGCGTCAGTTGATTATTCGGTCGCAGCGGCTACACATAGTTGCCGGCGCTTAGGGGGATATTGCGCCGGCGAGGCGCGTATTTTCACCTCGCCGGCTTCGGGCTCACTGCAGGGCTGGCGTGCTCTGGGGGCTGGGTGTCAGCGCCAGAATTCCTGCCCGTAGATCGGTGCCACTCGGTTGCTGGTACAGACTCAGTCCAAACTCCGGCAACACCGCCAGCAGGTAATCGAAGATGTCCCCCTGGATGCGCTCGTAATCGGCCCACGCCGTGGTGCGGGTGAAGCAGTAGATCTCCAGCGGCACGCCCTGAGCCGTGGTTTGCATCTGGCGCACCATGCAGGTCATGTTCGGCTGGATGTCCGGATGGCTTTTCAGGTAGGCCAGGGCATAGGCGCGGAAGGTGCCGAGGTTGGTCATTCGGCGACGGTTGGCCAGTAGTTGTGCGCTGTGTCCTTGGGCTTCATTCCAGGCCTTGAGCTCTGCCTGCTTGCGCCCGATGTAGTCGGTGAGCAGGTGCACCTGGGTCATGCGCACCTCTTCGTCATCGCGCAGGAAACGCACGCCGCTGGCGTCGATGAACAGGCTGCGCTTGATCCGACGCCCGCCGGAGGCTTGCATGCCGCGCCAGTTCTTGAACGACTCGGACATCAGGCGCCAGGTAGGAATGGAGACGATGGTCTTGTCGAAATTCTGCACCTTGACCGTGTGCAGAGTGATGTCCACCACGTCGCCGTCGGCGCCGACCTGGGGCATTTCGATCCAGTCACCGACCCGCAGCATGTCGTTGCTGGTGAGCTGCACGCTGGCGACGAACGACAGTAGCGTGTCCTTGTACACCAACAGAATCACCGCCGACATCGCACCCAAACCCGACAGCAGCAACAGCGGCGAGCGGTCAATCAGGGTGGCGACGATGATGATCGCGCCGAACACGAACAGCACCATCTTCGCCAACTGCACGTAACCCTTGATTGAGCGGGTGCGTGCGTGTTCGGTGCGGGCATAGATGTCCAGCAGGGCATTGAGCAGGGCGCTCATGGCCAGGACCAGGAACAGGATGGAGATGGCCAGTGCCACGTTGCCGATGAACAGAATTGCGGTTTTGCTCAAATCCGGCACCAGGTACAGGCCGAACTGGATCACCAGGGACGGCGTCATTTGCGCCAGGCGGTGGAAGACTTTGTTGTGCCGCAGATCATTGAGCCAGTGCAGCGACGGTTGGCGGCCGAGCAATTTGACGGCGTGCAGGGTGAGGTATCGCGCTACCCGTCCGAGCAGCAGGGCCACCACCAGCAACACCATAAAACCAAGGCTGGCATGCAGCACCGGGTGTTGGTCGAGGGCGCCCCATAGGTCTTGGACGTTGAGCCAAAGCTGTTTGATATCCATGGGTGAAACCGATTCCTCTGTAAGACAAGACGGCGCGATTAGAGCATCTAAGTGCGACAAAGTTGACGTTGTAGACAAATGCCCTGACAAAAAAGCACCTGATTCGCACCGTTCGCGTAAAGAAACTCGGTTTGGGCGCCCGAAACCGTTACCCTATGCAGCTGATATTTTGTATTTCTTCGAGGTAGCACCCGTGTTTTCCCAATTCGCCCTGCACGAACGCCTGCTCAAAGCCGTGGCCGAGCTAAAATTTGTCGAGCCTACGCCTGTGCAAGCAGCGGCCATCCCGCTCGCGCTCGAAGGGCGTGACCTGCGGGTGACGGCTCAAACTGGCAGCGGCAAAACCGCCGCTTTCGTCTTGCCGGTTCTGAATCGTCTGATCGGCCCGGCCAAAGTCCGCGTGAGCATCAAGACCCTGATCCTGCTGCCGACCCGTGAGCTCGCCCAGCAGACTTTGAAGGAAGTGGAGCGCTTCTCGCAGTTCACCTTCATCAAGTCCGGCATTATTACTGGCGGCGAAGACTTCAAGGTCCAGGCCGCCATGCTGCGCAAGGTGCCGGACATCTTGATCGGCACCCCAGGCCGTATGATCGAGCAACTCAACGCCGGCAACCTCGACCTCAAGGAAGTCGAAGTGCTGGTGCTCGACGAAGCCGACCGCATGCTCGACATGGGCTTTGCCGACGACGTTCAGCGTCTGGTTGCCGAATGTGTCAATCGCCAGCAGACCATGCTGTTCTCCGCCACTACCGGCGGCTCGACCTTGCGCGAAATGGTCGCCAAGGTGCTGAACAACCCTGAGCACTTGCAGGTCAACAATGTCAGCGACCTGAATGCCACCACGCGCCAGCAGATCGTCACCGCTGACCACAATGTGCACAAAGAACAGATCCTCAACTGGCTGTTGGCCAACGAGACCTACCAGAAGGCCATCGTGTTCACCAACACCCGCGCTGCCGCCGACCGCATCTACGGTCGCTTGGTTGCCCAGGAATACAAGGCTTTCGTGCTGCACGGCGAGAAAGACCAGAAGGACCGCAAGCTGGCCATCGATCGCCTCAAGGCGGGCGGCGTGAAGATCCTGGTGGCTACCGATGTGGCTGCCCGTGGCCTGGACGTTGATGGCCTGGACCTGGTGATCAACTTCGACATGCCACGAAGCGGCGACGAGTACGTGCACCGTATCGGCCGTACCGGGCGTGCCGGCAACGATGGCCTGGCCATCTCGCTGATCTGCCATGGCGACTGGAACCTGATGTCGAGCATCGAGCGCTACCTCAAGCAGTCGTTCGAGCGGCGCACCATCAAGGAAGTCAAAGGCACCTACACCGGGCCGAAGAAGGTCAAGGCGTCGGGCAAGGCTGTTGGCGTGAAGAAGAAAAAGACTGACGCCAAGGGCGACAAGAAGAAAACCGGTGCCAAGTCGCCGACCAAGCGCAAGATCGCCAACCGTCCGAAGACCGATAACCTGTCGTTGGTCAGCAAAGACGGCATGGCCCCGCTTAAACGCCGCAAGCCCGAAGCACCGGCTGCTGAATAAGCCAGCGCTGATGTGAAAAAACCGGACATCGTCCGGTTTTTTTATGCCTTCAGTTTTTGGCTTTTGCCGCAGCTTCTTTCAATTCTTTAAGGCGGGCGTCGATGAGCTGGCACTTGTCAGGGAATTCCGCGCTTTCAGTGTCCAGGTCCATCTTCTGCAGCTCGTCGTTCATCTCTTTGGCTTTGGTGGGGTTCTGCTCGGTGAGCTTGGTCACTTCCGTCGCCAACTGCTCTCGTTTCGCCGTGGCCTCTTCGGGCGTGCAGGCCCAGGCGGGCAGGGCCGTGAGCAGGGCGGCGGCGATGGCCAGGTTTCTCAAGGTGTTCATGGTACGTACCTCCTTGGTGATGATGTGCGGTTGAGGGGGCGAACGTCTTGAAAGTTCAGAGAAATGACGTCCGTCTGGCGGGCTGAACGGTGGCAGGTGTGGCATGTCACACCTTTTGACGGGCTACTTTTTCTTAGGCCTGCAGGAGGAATCAGGATGACGACTTACAACTGGGATCTAATCGAACGTCTGCTGCACGAAGTGCAGAACGGCGAAGGCAGCTTTGCCCCGCGCAAATACGCCGAGCAGGAAGCGGCCGAGAAGGCCACGGCGGGTGAGAACACCGGCAATCTGGATGCGCTGAAAAAGACCGCAGCGGATTATGAAGCGCTGCTGTTCAAGCGCGGTTTTATTGAATCGCGCCCCGAGGCAGAGGGCGGAAATGGTGAGAACTTCATTTTGACGCAATTGGGTGCCCAACTGCTGGCGCTGATCGACAGTTCCATTCCCGGCAACGATCACCCGCGCCAAGTGCTGGATGAGCAGCCGGATGCACTGGACCCGGCAACCTTCGCTGAAGTGGCGTCCAAAGCGCAGATTGCCTGACGGGTATGCGCGGACCCAGTGTGGGTGGCAGCCCCTCCCACATTAAATCCCGGCGGCCTTGAGGCATTTGAGTGCCTTGAAGTCGCTGCGTACGCCGTCGATTTTCTGCGTGAGTTTAAGGCGTTGCTGCGGCGTACTTTCGGCCATCACGTCGACAATCAGGCTGCGCGCCGCAGCTTCGGTCTGGGCGTAAGCCGCGCGATATTGCGGGGTCCATAGGCTTTCGCGGTCCACCAGCAGTTGCTGCATCTTCTGTGGGAATTCGGCGCTGTGGCGTTGCTGCACCGCTTCGATAAATTGCGCCTGCCAATGGGCGCGATTGCCGATCCATTCCTGATTCTGTTCGCCCAGCGCGACGGACCACGCGGTGACGCGATTTTGCTGGCTAGCGCTCAGTGGGCCCATCCAGGTGTCCAGGCGTTTGTTCATGCGCTCGGCGCGGTCCTTGATTTGTTGGGTGAGGGGCGGCTTAAGGTAGTCGTCCTGGCGTTTGCGCAGATCCTTGGCCAGGGCGTCATTCATTTCTTTGACCTGCTGATCATTCAACCCCTGGAGCAATTCGATGGCTGAGGGGGTGATTTCGCGGGCGACGTCAGCGATTGCCTGTTCGGCTTCGGCTGTGCGCGTTTTCAGTGCCGAATCGGTGACCTGGTTTTCGTCGACCATCTGTTGCAGGCGATCGAGCCAATCGAGATAACCCGGCAACTGCGTGGTGCAATGCCAGGCCAGGTGTTCCTTGAGCTTATCGTTGAACCAACTCTTCTGCCCGGCGTTCATGTCCAGGTAGTCATTGAGGGTCCAGGGGATGATCACGTCCAGGTTGCGGTAGGCCAGGCCCACGCGGTTGCAGCCGGCGAGTGCCAGGCTTAGGGTCAGCAGGGCCACCAACAGTTTGAGCCGACGCAGCATGGGCGTTTCCTTGGGCAGAGGGATTCAATGCATGTGAACCCGCGCCAGGCGCTACAGTTCAGCCCATCAATAAAACGACCGCGCGGCCTTTAACGTCAACAGCCCGTCGCATTGCGAATTGTGTCCGGAGTACGCCGAGCAGTCGCCGCCGCTAAGGCTGGAGTCGCTGTAAATCAGGTCCAAGTCGATGCCCTTCCAGGCGCGGGAGAACTGAACCGACCAGTCGCTGAAGCTGCTGATGGTGCCGCCGTCCACCGAAGCTGGAGTGCCCAATTGGTGGGTGGTGTACTTCATGCTGACGCCGATGCCGAAGGGTTGGGTGCCGCCCAGGTCGGCGAAGAGGGTGCTGTCCTGGCGGTCCGGGTCGTTGCTGAAGGAGGCACCGAAACGATTGCCCAACAGGTTCAAGCCACCGTAGAACTCTTGGCTGTCGAGGGGGCTGAGCTTGGGGTAGCTGTAGTGGATCAAGCCGACTTCGTAGCCGAGCGTCTGGTCGAAGGGGTGTTTGAAGCCCATGTAGGAGTCGACTTCGAGGGTGCTTGCCGAAGACAGGCCCATGTTTGGCGAGAATTGGCCGAAGTACAGGCCGCTGTTGTGGCTGAGGTCCAGCCCCCCGTGGAAAGAGTCGCTGCCCGGCGAGGTCGGCTTGACCAGGCCCTGTGCCATGCTGCGGCTGGGGGTGGTGCCTAATTTCAGGTCGAAGTCGCCCAATTCGCGCTGGAAGATCTGCGCTTCGGCAAGGGGGCAAGCCACTAATGTGCTGACCAGAAAAATGCAGGATTTGAGCATGCTTCACTCCATGAAAAGCGAGGAGCAGTAACGGAGAAAATCGGGCAGATGCCCGTGCTAGACGTGTGCAAGGATACCGGCGAATGCCAGGCGATGAGGCCCGTTCGTCGATTAACGCAATATTGAATGTAGAAGGAGGGTGTTTCGGGCTCTAGTCCTAGCGCCTTGGAGGCAAGACGCTTAGGGACCAGGTATTTTGCGCGGTGTTACTTTTTACCCAGGCTGATCTGCTTGGACGGGCCGAAAGTCTGGCCGCTCACGCCTTTTGCAATTTGCTGGATTTCGCCACCGGACTTGAGGAAAGCAGCGATTTGGCTGTTGATCGATTCGCTGGTTTCAACGGCTGGAGCTGGCTTTGCTTTGCTGTTGGATGCTTTTACGCGCATGGCGGCCACTAACCTGTAGAAAATTAACTTGGCCAGGCATCGTACAGGAAATACTTGACAATTGCTTGGCAAATATCCCCTGGGAATAAGTAGCGCGGCTGGAAATAAACGAAGTTCATCGTTGAAATTAGGCCCTAACTTACTGTTTTGACTCGAAACCACCTAGCAAAGCAGTGCTGGTGGAAGGGCAAAACTCAGTCGAATGATCGGACGAGCGGAGCGATGCCATCGTAGGGCCATGCCAGGCCGCGATTTTTCAGGCGTGCGCGCGTCGCGGGCGCAACTCGGGTAGAATGCCGCCCACGCAATGAGGGTATTGGAAATGGCTCTAGTCGGGCGCTACAACAGCTTACAAGTGGTTAAACACACTAACTTCGGTTTGTACCTTGATGGTGCGCAAGATGGCGAAATCCTCTTGCCTAATCGGTATATCCCAAAAGATATTCCCAGTGAAGATGAAGACTGGCTTAACGTTTTCATTTATCTGGACAGCGATGACAAACTTATCGCCACCACCGAAAAGCCCAAAGTTCAAGTCGGCGAATTTGCCAGTTTGAAAGTGGTGGAAGTCAACAGTATTGGCGTGTTCCTCGATTGGGGTCTGCCAAAGGACCTTTTGCTTCCGTACTCGGAAGAAAAACGTCAGATGACCGCCGGTGAATACTGCGTGGTGCACGTCTATCTCGACAAGCACACCAAGCGTATTACCGCCACCGCGCGCCTTGACCGCTACCTGGACAAGACGCCGGCCAACTACGTTGTGGGCCAGGAAGTCGACCTCTTGGTGGCCGAAGCCACTGATATGGGCTTCAAGGCGATCATCAACAACAAACACTGGGGGCTGATCCACAAGAACGAAGTGTTCAAGTTCCTGCGTCCCGGCAAGGAAGAGAAAGGCTTCATCAAAGAGATCCGCGCCGATGGCAACATCAGCCTGAGCCTGCAACCGGTCGGCCAGGAAGCGGCCTCCAGTCTCAACTCGAAGATCCTCGCCAAGTTGCGCGAAAACAACGGCACGTTGCCGGTCAGCGATAAAAGCGACCCGGCAGTAATCAGCAACTTGTTCGGCGTGAGCAAGGGTAACTTCAAGAAAGCTATTGGTGCGCTCTACAAGCAGGGTCAGATCGTGATTCACGCGGATCGCATTGAACTAAGCTGAGTAGGGTTTGCTCTTCTGTAGGAGCGAGCTTGCTCGCGAAAAGGGTACATCCGATACCGCGATGGGCCTGAGATATTTTCGCGAGCAAGCTCGCTCCTACAGAGGTCCGCTTGATGTCTAAAAAATCGTTGTTCGCCTACCTCGGCACCTTGCTTGCTTTTCTGGTGCTCGACGGCCTCTGGCTCGGCGTCCTCATGGGCCCTACCTACAAATCCTTGCTGGGCCCGCTGATGCTTGATCAGCCCCGCCTATTGCCCGCAGTGCTGTTCTACCTCCTGTATGTCCTCGGTTGTGTGGTGTTCGTGGTCTTGCCAAGCATCAACTGGCAACGCGCAGCGCGTCTGGGTGCCTTGCTGGGTCTGGTGGCCTATGGCACCTATGACCTGAGCAACTGGGCCACACTGCAAGGCTGGTCTGCGAGCTTGGCCCTGATGGACATGGCCTGGGGCACTTTCCTGACAGCGGTGTGTTGCACGGTTGGACACGTGTGTGCACATCGGGTGCACCGATGATTGTGTACAGGATTTATGTGCACCGTTGCTGAGCGCGGTCCCCGCTACTAAACCGTCATAAGCGCCTTTGGAGCACCGTCGTAGAGGGATTGTGTGCCATTGGCACGCATTCTGCTGACCGTCTCGTATACAAACCTGGCCGCCTCCCGTATGCATCCCCGTGACGGAAGCGCAGGCCGGTATTACGAGGAGCCCAGCGATGACCGAACAATTGCCCAAAGGCTATAGCCCGCGCCTGTACAACCAGGATCTGGGCCCACTGCCGCAGAAGTGGAACTGGTACAACATTTTTGCCTTCTGGATGAGTGACGTGCACAGCGTCGGTGGTTATGTATTCGCTGCCAGTCTGTTCGCCTTGGGGCTAGCCAGTTGGCAGGTGTTGATCGCCTTGCTCGCGGGTATTTGCATCGTGCAATTGATCGCCAATCTGGTGGCTAAGCCTAGCCAGCAGGCCGCCGTTCCTTATCCAGTCATCTGCCGGCTCGCATTTGGTGTGTTTGGCGCGAATATTCCTGCGGTGATTCGTGGCCTGATTGCCGTGGCCTGGTACGGGATTCAGACTTATCTGGCGTCCAGCGCTTTGATCATCGTGGTGTTGCGCTTTTTCCCACAGATGGCGGTGTATGCAGAACCGCATTTCGCCGGTCTGTCCTACCTGGGCTGGTTTGGTTTCCTCAGCCTGTGGGTACTGCAAGCTGCAGTTTTCTGGGCCGGCATGGAGTCTATCCGCCGCTTTATCGATTGGGCGGGGCCGGTGGTATATGCGGTGATGTTTGCCCTGGCTGGCTGGATTGTGTGGAAGGCTGGCTGGTCGAACATCAGCTTTACTCTGTCGGAAAAGTCCCTATCGGGCTGGCAAGCGTTCGGCCAAGTGATCGTAGCCACGGCGCTGGTGGTGTCGTACTTCTCTGGGCCAACCCTGAATTTCGGCGATTTCAGCCGCTACTGCCGCAGCATGCAGGATGTGCGACGCGGAAACTTTTGGGGCCTGCCGGTGAATTTCCTGGCCTTTTCCCTGGTGACGGTAGTGATCGTCTCTGGCACCTTGCCGGTGTTTGGCGAAATGCTCCACGACCCGATCGCCACGGTTTCGCGTATCGACAACAACATGGCCGTGCTGCTTGGCGCATTTGCCTTTGTGACCGCGACCATCGGTATCAATATCGTCGCCAACTTTGTGTCCCCTGCGTTTGACTTCGCCAACGTCGCGCCAAGCAAAATCAGCTGGCGTGCCGGGGGCATGATCGCAGCAGTAGCCTCGATCTTTATCACTCCATGGAACCTGTTCAATAACCCGCTGATGATCCACTACACCCTGGATATCCTCGCGGCGTTTATCGGGCCGCTGTTTGGGATTCTGTTGGTAGATTTCTATCTGATCAAAAAACAGAAAATCGATGTAGATGCGCTGTTCGATGACAGCCCAAGCGGGCGCTATTACTTCGACGGCGGCGTGAACTGGACAGCGGTCAAGGCGCTGGTGCCCGCGACACTGGTGGGCGTCGCGATCACCTTCACACCGGCGTTGCAGGGCATGGCCAACTTCGCCTGGTTTACCGGCTGCTTCCTGGGAGGGCTGTTTTTACTGGCGCTGTCACGGCGCGAACAGGTGCGCACGCAAGCGCCTTTGGTTGCTGGCTAACCAATATCCCCCCCGCCAAGAACAGGCCTGTACCGGCAATCACCAATGCCGGTTGCAGGCCACCGCTCAGATGGCTGCTCGCCGACGCCAATAAGGGCCCGCTCAATTGGCCGATGGCAAAGCTGGCGGTCAGCAGACCGGTGCTGCGCTGGTAGCCGTGGGGCGCCACATCCCGCAAGCGCGCCATCACCAATTGCATACAGGCCAGGAACGGACCGCCGCAAAGCAGAACGCCCAGTGCCAACCCCCAGCCATTGCCCAGCAAGCACGTGAACACTCCGGCCGCTTGCAGCCACAGGGTTGTCATCAGCCAGCGGCGAGTAGCGTCTGGATCTTTGCGACGCAGAGTTGCCACCCCCACGCCAATCGCTGCCAGCAGGCCAAAGCACGGCCAGAACAGATCGGCCTGCCAGGCCCCTTTGAACTGGGCGCTGGCCATCTGTGACAGGAAGGTCGCTGGAATGATGTAACCCAGTCCGAATAGCACATAAATCCAGCACAGGTGCGTGATGCTGCCGTTGCTGCCCGCGTCGCTATGACCCGCGCCAGGGGCGCTGGCACAGGGCTGCGGCAAAAACGGCAGGATCGCCAGCAGCATGAGCAGCGCCACAGCGCCATAGATCAACCATAACGTGGCGGAGTTTTGCCCCAGCAGGTTTGAGCCGAGCGCCAATAGCCCGGTCAAGAGAATCCCCAGGCCCGGTCCGGCAAATACCAGAGCACCCAGACGCGGGCGTCCGGCGGTAAGCGCCAGCGGCTGGCTCAAGCTAGTGATCATCACCAATGCCCAGGCACTTGCCACGCCAGTGCCAAAGCGCAACAGCAGATGGGGCCAGAACCCATGGGCCCAGGAGGACGCAAAGGTCAGCAGCACACATAACCAGAGCCCACCGTACAGCCGACCGCGTACATGACGGTGACCGCGGGCGAAAATCGAATCCACCGCGCCCACGAAGTAGCCGAGGTAATTGGCGGCGGCGATCAGGCCGGCGTCGGTCAGGTCGATCTGCCCTTCGCTAAGCATGTGGGGCATTTGTGGGGTGAGGGCGAAGCGGCCAATGCCCATGGCCATCATCAGGGCGATGGAGCTGGCGAGTAAGCGAATCAGGGGTGACATGGTCAGGTGTCCTGCTGAGAAACGAATGACCCTCAGCCTAAGGTGTGTTGACTTTCTGTAAAATTGAATAATATTGAGTAACTTATTCAGTTTTGGAGAAAGTCGTGGAGTTCAGTCAATTGCGCATTTTCCAGGCCGTGGCGGAAGAGGGGTCCATCACCCGCGCGGCTGAGCGCCTGCACCGCGTGCCGTCAAACCTATCGACCCGACTCAAACAGATGGAGGAACAGCTCGGTGTAGAGCTGTTCCTGCGCGAACGTCAGCGCTTGCAGCTGTCTCCGGCGGGCAAGATATTGCTGGACTACAGCACCCGTCTGCTGGCGCTGCACGATGAAGCCCATGGCGCCGTGCAAGGTGGGCAACCGGCCGGCGACTTTGTTCTGGGCAGCATGTACAGCACTGGAGCAGTGCATTTGCCCAAGCTGCTGGCGCGTTATCACAAGGCCTACCCAATGGTGAATCTGCAGGTGCAGTCAGCGCCCAGTGGTGAGTTGCTGGAAGGTCTGATCACGGGGCGTCTGGACGCAGCGTTTGTGGACGGCCCGCTGACCATCGCCAGCCTGGACGGCGTGCAGTTATGCGAGGAAAAACTGGTGCTGATCTGTGAAGCCGACCACCCACCCGTGCGTGGCCCCCAGGATGTTGCCGGCCGCTCGGTGTTTACGTTCCGACGCAGTTGCGCTTATCGCACACGCCTGGAGAGCTGGTTTTCCCACGAGCGCGTAGCCATGGGACGGGCGATTGAGATCGAGTCATATCAAGGCATGCTCGCTTGCGTGATTGCCGGTTCAGGGGTGGCGTTGATGTCCCAAGCCATGCTCGACAGCTTGCCAGGCAAGGACAGCGTGTCCGTTCATCCACTGACAGGGCATTTTGCCACTGCGACCACCTGGTTGATGTGGCGAAAGGGTATGCTCGGCGCTAACCTCAATGCGTGGATCGACTTGCAGCAAGAGGGCCAGGCGACGGTAATGAAAGACACCCGCGCCATTGCCTGACCGGTCCGTCAGAATTCGGATGAATTCAGTAATAGTTCGTTGTGGTTTCGTTCAAGCAATATGTAGGACTTAGGGCTACTATCAGTGTAGGAAAAGGCGACATAGCTTGCGCCTACAAGCATTACCCTCAAAGGGGGCAAACCATGAAAGAGAAAATCCAAAACTGGCTCCATGATCTGGGCGTTGCACTGGGCTTGATCGAGCCTCCGCTGCAGCCGGTGCCGATTCGTACGGATGACGAGCAGCGTCGCCCACGTCGCAGATGAGGCCCCGGGGAGCGCTCGCGCGATGAATACCTCTCTATGTCGTGGGAGCGCTGCCAGGTAAATCGGATGGCTGTACGACGTGTGAGTTGCGTCATTCGCCTTTACTGACTTCGGTAAACCCGAAGCTATGTATGTGGTCCTCGCCAGTGGCGCAATCGTGATAATGGCCCTTTACCTCCATCTCACCATTGAAACTTCCGTGAACTTCAAAGCCGAACCAGTCTTTAAATGCTCGTTCTATGGGCAGTGTGGCAAATGAAGTCCCGTTTTTATAAAACATGAGCTTGTATATTCCAGTGCAGACGCCTGCGTGGGGGCCGTTTATATGCACGCGGTCGCCTGTCTTAAGTTGCGGTGGAACTGTTGACGCAGCGGGGTAGCTAGGATCGCGCTGTTTCATTTCATCACCTCATGGGTTATCGGGTAGCCAAGCCAATTTCTTCAGATTTGAAATGGCCATGTCAGGCTATTACGGCCCTCAGCGGTCCTTCTACTGTGATAACGATCAGTTCCGACTAATGGCAGCTGGGTGAGCTCAGGGAAAACAGGTGCAGCATCCGCGTGCATCTGATGCAGTAAATTCCTCCCGAACATATTCGTTGGGTAACGCCTCGTAGACACGGGTTGTAGTACGAAAGTGAGCGTGCCATTCAGGCTGTGCTTTTTTAAGACCGGAATTGGACTACCCGTTTATCAGAAGCGGTTGGGTTAGTTAGTTTGAAATATCGGAGTAGTTTGAGTTTCGTTAAGTAATGATTTGTACCGCTTACTGATATAAAGCTTCCTGAAGAAAACGGGTTTATGAAGAGTGAGTTTTAGGGCTTTAAGTATTTAAAGTGTTGGCCCCAACTTATTTAACTCCTATCTCCAGGCATTAGTCAGCCAGAATTGTTGGAGACGAAACTATGCTGCTCTCTCACGTTCCGCCAGTTGCCGCGTCACTCATCGCCACTACCGAAAATATTTTACATATCGCACCTACGTCGAGCCGTTGGAAGGCTGATGCACCCAGCAACGTAGTGTTTTTCCCCCCGAACTCAACCAAGCAAGCGCTGCTGCTACAGATCGGGCTCGTGCGCCCATCAACGATCATTATTGGAGATCAGGTTATCGATGGGGAGGTCATTGACCTATGGCGTTTAAGCCACCCATTTGGAGATCTCTGTCTGATTCGCCGAGGCACAAGTCTGGATAAGGTGCGGTTGGATTTATGCGAGTCAAACGGCATTCGAGTGGTCAACACACCTGGGGTCAACGCGCCGCACGTTGCGGCTTATATCGCGCACTGGCTGACACTTGCCGATGGCTCTACACCCCAAGACATCTGCGTCCTGGGTTACGGAAATGTGGGGAAAGAGCTGGTCAAGTTATTACTTGATCGAGATCCGCATGTTCGGATCAAAGTGTTGAGTCCACGCAGCCAGGCGTGTCCAGATAGCCGAGTCTCATTTGTGTCGGACTGGTCCGAGGCACTGCAAGGGGCCCGTTCTATCGCCATTTGTTTATCCCTGAATGATGAGTCTGCCCATCGCATTGATCGGGCCCTGATTCAATGTATGCACAGGCAGGCGCGTCTGATCTGCGTCTCCAAACCAGATGTCTTCAGCGACGATGCGTTGCAATCCCTTTCACTGGCTGAAGACGTCCAACTTGTCTTGGATTACGGGCCTGCGACATTGGAGGCGTTTCGGATGCGTACACAAGCGCTCGGTTGCAGTGTCGCCACCTGGCGCAGACCTGCGACGCTGACTGCACAGGCGGCAACCACCGAAGCCTGCCATTGCGACCTTGATTATGCCGTCGCTGTTCAATTGAGCTTGGTGGCCCTGCGTGGCCTTGTCAGGCGCAAACTTGCACGCTCACTGACGATCCCCAAACTGCATGCACATGCCGATGCGCCCCGTGTGTCAATCATCGGCAGAGGGATCAACGGCCTGCTCCAGGCCGTGATGTTTCGCTTGGCGAATTATCAGGTAACAGTCTATGGAGGCAATCGGGACAGTGATGGTGCCAGCCATAAGCGCATGAATATGCGCCATCTTTCAGCAACTGAGACGACTGCAAAGCCGCCACATAACGACTATTTACTTCCAGGAAATCAGTATCTGGCCATTGAGTGCAACCGCGCCGGCATTGAGTTGTTTGAAAAATTTCTGGCTGACAACCCATCACTGGAGCAATTTGCGCGAGCGCGGGTTGTGCGCGCTTATACGGAGACAACCAGTGAAGTAGATGCCGCAATACGCGAGCAACGCGAGATCGAAAGCAGACCGTGGCCTAGTGGCAAACCTGGAGGTGAGCTCAGAGAAATCAGCCCACAACAACTCCACGCGCTTTGTGGCATCCATGGAGTCGGAAGGGCTATTGAAGTATCAGGCTACGATGTGGAATTTGTTTACCTAATGGATGAGATTGAGGTGCTGTTGCAGTGCTCTGGGGTTCAGTTCCAGCCTCAGCATCTGAGCCGTGTCCAAATTGCTGAGCTGAGCAAAGAACATTTCGTCGTCAGTGCCATGGGCGTAGAGGAGCCAGAGGTTATCGCGATCATCGGCTGGTTTTTCAAGCTGCCTGCTGTGGGTAATGAAGGCGCTGAAATGCGGGGGCTCAAGCTTCAATACGATCTGCCAATTGGTGTCATGAATTGCCGCTTGGACGGGCACTGCATTCTCGTCTCCGGTGGACAGGTCCCGCCCGATTCGACGCCGGAGCACAAAGAGCAGATCCTGGCAGCCTGTCTGGCCGCTGTTTCTCTTCACTTTCCAATGTCTTATTGCAGTGCAATCGAAAGTGGCGACTTGCATATTGTCGAATGTGTCAGGCCCGGCACCTCAGATGGACTTTCGATCGTTTATTGGGCCGCCCATCATCAAATCGCCGCCGGAGGCACAACCCAAGGATTGGTATGGGCCTCCCTGGTCCAGGAAATCATCCAGGCAAACCAAAACCTGTCAGTTGGGCGATAAAAAAACGGGCGCGACATCCGACGTCGCGCCCGCTGAAGAAACCGCTCTTGATTCTGTGAGGCGTCAAACCACCCGAGTCGCCATCGCCTCCGGCCGCCGGGACAACAAACTGACCAGCACAAAACTCACCAGCCCAACCGCCAAGCTGTAGTAAATCGGCGTGTTCGCATCCAGCCCATCCTTGAACATGAACACCAGCGCCGTCACAAAGCCCAGCGTCATGGACGTAATCGCCCCCGACGTGGTCGCGCGCTTCCAGAAGATCGCGCCAATCAACGGGATCAACATCCCGCCGACCAAAAGGTTATAGGCCAGGGTCAGCGCGCTGATTACATCGCTGACCACCAGCGCGATACCCAGCACGGCGATACCGGTCAGCATCGTGAACAGGCGGTTGATGTTGAGGCTCGACTGCTTACCACCACGCAAACGCGGCAGCAGGTCCTCGGTCAGTACGGTGGAGGCGGCCAGCAAGCCGGCGCTGGCCGTCGACATCATCGCCGCCAGTGCTGCCGCGATCACCAGCCCACGGATGCCGTCCGGCAGCGACAGTTTGACGATGGCCGCAAACGCGTTGTTGACGTTGTCCAGGTCCGGAATCAGTACATGGGCCGCCATGCCGATCAGCGCACAGGCCAGGCCGTAAAGGATGCAGTAGAAACCGGCGAAGGTGCCTGCGTACTTGGCGACTTTTTCATCACGGGCGGTGAACACCCGTTGCCAGATGTCCTGGCCGATCAGGATGCCGAAGAAGTAGATCATGAAGTAGGTAATGATCGTGTCCCAGCCGATCGCGGTGAAGCTGAAGCTCGACGCCGGCAGCTTGGCTACCAGTTCATCCCAGCCGCCTACGCGGTACAGGCAAATCGGCAGCAGGATAAACATCAGGCCAACGGTCTTGATCACGAACTGCACAATGTCGGTGAGGGTCAGCGACCACATGCCGCCGATGGTCGAGTACACCACCACCACGCCGCCGCCCAGCAGTACCGAGATCCAGAACGGCAGGCCGAACAGCACTTGCAGCACGGTACCGATGGCCAGGATCGAAGTTACGCCGATCATCAGCGCGTAGGCCAGCATGATCACCGCACTCGCTTGGCGAGCCATGGGGTTGTAGCGTTTTTCCAGCACCTGGGTGACGGTGAAGATCTTCAGTTTGAGCAGCGGCTTGGCCAGGAACAGGTTCAGCGCGATGATTCCCATGCCCAGCGCGGCGCACAGCCAGAAGCCGGAGATGCCATGCACATAACCCAGGCGCACGGTGCCGACGGTGGACGCGCCGCCCAATACCGTCGCGGCCATGGTGCCCATGTACAGCGACGGGCCCAGGTTGCGCCCGGCCACTAGGTAGTCTTCGTGGGTCTTGGCGCGGCGCATGCCGTAATAGCCGAGCACGAGCATGCCGGCGGCGTAGATGAGTACGACGAATAAATCCAAAGCCATGACGGCGAGTCTCCGATTATCTTTTTTATGAGGTCAGGCGGCGTGTTGCATCGCCGGTTTAGCGAGCGAATCCATGCTCTTGCTGCGTGGATCAGTCGGTCCATAAACAGAGGCCGGCTCCGGGAACACTCGCAACAACGTCAGGTAAACCACTGACGCCAACCCCAGCGTTACCGGCAGGCTGATATCGATGCCATCGGCCAAATTGCCCAGCGGCCCGACAAACTGCCCCGGCAGGTTGACGAAGCACAGGCCCACCAACGCGCTCGGAATCCAGGCCCCCAGCCCGCGCCAGTTCCAGCCATGGCTGAACCAGTAGCGCCCGCCGGTTTCACCGCGGGTGAACACTTGCAGGTCATCCGGGCAGTAGAAGCCGCGGCGCACGATCAGGCCGATGATCATCATCACCATCCACGGCGTGGTGCAGGTGATGATCAGCACGGCGAAGGTCGACACGCTCTGCACCAGGTTGGCGGCGAAACGTCCGATAAAGATGAAGGCAATCGACATCACCCCAATCAGCAGCGTGGCCTTGACCCGCGACAGCAGGCGCGGGAATACGCTGGACATGTCCAGCCCCGTGCCATACAGCGAGGTCGTGCCGGTGGACATGCCGCCGATCACCGCGATCAGGCACACCGGCAGGAAGAACCAGGTGGGCGCCACCGCCAGCAGGCCACCGACATAGTTGTTTGCTGCGATGTAATCCGGTGCCTTGATCGCCACGATGGTCGCGGTGGCGAGGCCAAACAGGAACGGGATCAAAGTAGCGATTTGCGCCAGGACCACTGCCAGCATGATGCGCATTTTCGGCGTCTCACGGGGGATGTAGCGTGACCAGTCTCCGAGGAACGCGCCGAAGGAAATCGGGTTGCTCATGGCTACCAGCGCAGCGCCGATAAACGCGGCCCAGAAGCCGGTCTGGCCCATGGCGACGCTGCCTGAGAAGTGGCTGTCAAAGGCTGGCGCGAACGCGAAGATCCCCAGCAAAAACAGCAGGCTCGCCGCCCATACCGCAATTCGGTTGACCCACAGCATGAAGCGAAAGCCGTAGATGCACACCGTGAGGACAAGCAGGGCGAACAGGCCGTAGGCCAGGCCCAGGGTCAGGTCGGTTTCCGGCAGGCCAATCAGGCGTTTCGCACCTCCGACCAGCGCATCGCCTGAACTCCACACCGACAGTGAGAAGAAGGCAATTGCCGTCAGCAATGACAGAAACGAACCGACGATCCGCCCGTGCACCCCAAAGTGCGCACCGGAAGACACCGCGTTGTTAGTGCCATTGATCGGCCCGAACAAGCCCATAGGCGCCAGGATCAGAGCACCCAGCAGCACGCCCAGCACAATGGCCCAGACGCCGGCCTGGAATGACAAGCCAAACAGCACTGGGAACGAGCCCAGCACGGCAGTGGCGAAGGTATTGGCACCGCCGAAGATCAGACGGAACAGATCCTTGGGGTTGGCGGTACGTTCGTGGTCCGGAATCTGTTCGACCCCGTTGGTTTCAATCTTGCGAATACTGTTTTCGTTGTTTTTATTATTCATGATCAGCTCCGATCACATTGGCTAAGGGGGCGGCAGCCCTTCCGGCACAGCGGACAAATGTTCGTGACAGGCCAGCCACAGGCCTTGTTTTTGTTGTGTGCGTAGCCCTTGCCGTTTGAAGACAATGGTCTCGCGTTCCTGGCTGAAAAATTGCTCCCCGTTCATGCGCAACTCGGTGGCCACGTCATGAATAAATATCGCCACATCCTCACCTTGCAGGCTGACAGACGGGTTGCTCGACGTGCAGGACAGCACCTCGAAGCCCTCGTCCGCGCGCCAGCTGTCCCACAACGCCTGGTAGGCATCGCGGCTGAGCAGCGGTTGGGGGAGGGTGTAGAACACAAAGCTGGCATCGGCCGTGAACGCACCGAAGTAGGCGGCGCGGTCATTGCGGGCGAAGGCCGTCACCAGGTTGGCGGCGGCTTGCAGCACCTCGTGCGTGCTCATCAGCGATGCGCCACGCCGGGCAGTACGCAGAGCATCTCGTACAGCAGGTTGGCGCCGAGCAGCGAGGTGTTGCCGGTGGTGTCGTAGGGCGGCGAAACTTCTACCAGATCACAACCAACCAGGTCGAGGCCCTGGCAACCACGGATGATCTCAATGGCCTGGATAGTGGTCAGCCCGCCGATTTCCGGAGTGCCTGTGCCGGGGGCCCAGGCGGGATCGATGCCGTCGATGTCGAAGCTCAGGTACACCGGGCCGCCGCCAACTTTCTCCCGCACTTCGGCCATCAACGGCGCGAGGGAGTGGTGCCAGCATTCTTCCGCCTGGACCACGCGAAAGCCCTGTTTTCGGCTCCAGTTGAAGTCTTCGGCGGTGTAGCCCTGGGCGCGCAGGCCGATCTGCACCACGCGGTCGCAATCGAGCAGGCCTTCTTCCACGGCGCGGCGGAAGGTGGTGCCGTGGGCGATTTTCTCGCCGAACATATGGTCGTTGACGTCGGCGTGGGCATCGATGTGCACCAGCCCGACCTTGCCGTGTTTCTTGTGGATCGCCCGCAGGATCGGCAGGGTGATGGTGTGGTCACCGCCCAGCGTCATGGGGATCACATCGTGTTCTAGGATCTCGTCGTAGGCTTCTTCGATGATGCGCACGGCGTCGAGCAGGTTGAAGGTGTTGATCGCCACGTCGCCGATGTCAGCCACGGAAAGCGAGTCGAACGGTGCTGCGCCGGTGGCCATGTTGTACGGGCGGATCATCACTGATTCGGCGCGGATTTCACGCGGCCCGAAGCGGGTGCCGGCACGCAGCGAGGTGCCGATGTCCAAGGGCACGCCGACAAAAGCAGCGTCCAGGCCTTTGGCCGATTGCAGGTGGGGAAGACGCATCATGGTGGCGATGCCGGCGAAGCGCGGCATTTCGTTGCCGCCCAGTGGTTGGTGGAAGATCTTGTCCACGGGATTGCCTCATCGTTGTTTTGTTTATTAGGGGCCGATTCTGCGAAATGCGAAGGAAGGGAAGAATCGGCAGAGGCAAATACTTAGTTCAGGTTTTTCTAAACTAATGCACGCGAGTAAACTGCTCCGGTCCTTACCCGGAGCCGACCATGGCCAACGCCTTGCCCGACCTCAAACTCCTGCGCATCTTCGTCAGCGTCGTGCGCCACCAGGGGTTCGCCAACGCTCAGCACGAACTCAACCTGTCCACGTCGGCCATCAGCACCTATATGAGCCAGTTGGAAAGCGCGTTGGGCCTGGTGCTGTGCCATCGCGGGCGCGGCGGCTTCAGCCTCACCAGCAAGGGCGAGTTGTTTCACCAGGAAACCTTGCGCCTACTCGGTGAACTGGAAGGCTTCGAGCAGTACGCCGCCGCGCTCAAAGGGGAGTTGCGCGGCACCCTCAAGCTCGGCGTGCTCGATTCCACCGTCAGCGACAAGGCCCTGCCGTTCGCCGAAGTGATCGGCGCCTACAGCCTGGAACACCCGGCGGTGCATCTGCATCTTTCGGTGATGAGCCCGTACGAATTGCAATTGGGTGTGCAGGACAACCGCCTCGACCTGGCCATCGGCGCCTTCTCCAACCGTATGAGCGGGCTGATCTACATGCCGCTTTATCGCGAGCAGCATTGGCTGTATTGCAGCACGCGGCATCCTTTATTCAATGAGCGACGCATTCCCGAACAAGTGATCACCCAGCAACGCATGGTCGGGCGCGGCTACTGGAGCCAGGCGGAACTCGCGCGCCACGGCTTCAAGCACAGCGCCGCCACGGTGGAAAGTATGGAGGCGCAGCTGATCCTGGTGCTGTCCGGCGCCTATATTGGTTACCTGCCGGAGCATTACGCCCAGGCCTGGGCCGACAAGGGCGACCTGCGCGTATTGCTGCCAGCCACCTTTGGCTATCAAGCGCCATTTTCGATGATCATGCGCCGGGGCCGCAGCCGTGAGCCGCTGATCCAGACCTTCCGCGATTTGCTCAAAGCCCAGCTCAATCAGGCCTGAAGAACCATGTCCAGACCCCAATGCTCCCGTTGCCTCAGGCCCACTGCCCATTGCTTGTGCGCGCTGATCCCCAACCTCGATAGCCGCACCCGCGTATTGCTGTTGCAGCACCCGAGCGAGGTCAACCATGCGCTCAATACCGCGCGGTTGGCGGCGCTGGGATTGAACAATGCGCAGTTGGTGGTGGGCGAGGTCTTTGATGACTTGCAGGCCCTGTTGAACCCGCCCGGCTACCAGGCGAGGCTGTTGTTTCCTGCTGACGATGCCCAGCCGCTGCAAGCCTACGCGCCAGGGGCTCAGCCGCTGTTGCTGGTGGTGCCTGACGGCACTTGGCGCAAGGCGCGCAAGCTGTTGCACCTCAATCCCTTGCTGGCGGCGTTGCCTCGGGTGACGCTGGCTGAGGCCGCCGTGTCCCGCTATCGACTGCGCAAGGCGCCCGGGCCAGGGGCGTTGTCGACGGTGGAGGCGATTGTGCAGGCGCTGCAAGTGCTGGAGGCGCCGGTGTCGTTTGAACCGTTGCTCAAGCCGTTTGATGCATTGATCGAAGGGCAGATTGCGGCGATGGGTGAGGAGGTCTTTCGGAAAAATCATGGCGATGGGCATTTGGGCTAGGCGGGGTATCGAGGCGCGGCCATCGGGAGCAAGCCCGCTCCCACATTCCACCGAGTTCCAGCATGAGAATGCGGTCCAGTGTGGGAGGGGGCTTGCTCCCGATCAGGTCCTCAAGCTCACCCTCTTTTCCGCTTATTCCTTTAAGCCATAAGCACCACACTTTGCGTGATATGGCCCGCCGGCCTTTCCCGGTATGATGTGCGCCCCGCAGTCTGGATTGCGAATACGCCATGACCTTGCAGTACCCTACAATCGCCGATTGCGTCGGCAACACGCCTCTGGTCCGCTTGCAACGCATGGCGGGAGAAACCAGCAATACCCTGTTGCTCAAGCTTGAAGGGAACAACCCGGCTGGCTCCGTCAAGGACCGCCCGGCGCTCTCGATGATTACCCGTGCCGAATTGCGCGGGCAGATCAAGCCTGGTGACACCCTGATCGAAGCCACCTCGGGTAACACCGGCATCGCCCTGGCCATGGCCGCCGCGATCAAGGGTTACAAGATGGTGCTGATCATGCCCGACAACGGCAGCGCCGAGCGCAAGGCGGCGATGACCGCCTATGGCGCCGAGTTGGTGCTGGTCACCCAGGAAGAAGGCATGGAAGGCGCCCGCGATCTCGCCGAGCGCATGGCCGCCCAAGGCCGTGGCCAGGTGCTGGACCAGTTCGCCAATGGGGACAACCCCGAAGCGCACTACACCACCACCGGTCCGGAAATCTGGCGTCAGACCCAGGGCACCATCACCCATTTCGTCAGCTCCATGGGCACCACCGGTACCATCATGGGCAACTCGCGCTACCTCAAGGAGCAGAACCCGGCGATCCAGATCGTCGGCCTGCAACCGATGGAAGGCGCGGCCATCCCAGGCATTCGTCGCTGGCCCGAAGAGTACTTGCCGAAGATCTACAACGCGACGCGCGTGGACCGCATCATCGACATGGCCCAGCGTGAAGCCGAAGACACCACCCGCCGACTGGCCCGTGAAGAAGGCATCTTCTGCGGCGTGTCGTCCGGCGGTGCCGTGGCGGGTATGTTGCGCTTGTCCAAGCAAGTGGAAAACGCGGTGATCGTCGCGATTATCTGTGACCGAGGCGACCGTTACTTGTCGACCGGCATTTTCGACGAACCCAACTGATGGCCAAGCACGAGAGAGGCCTGCGCTTCCAACCGACGGGCGGCAGCCGGGCCCCACAGATTCCAGTGGGCAAGAAACAACGCCTGACCATTGAGCGCCTGGCCAACGATGGCCGTGGCATCGTCTTTTTTGAAGGCCGCACCTGGTTCGTCAATGGCGCGCTGGCCGGCGAAGAAGTCGAAGCGCGGGTGTTGGGTACCCACGGCAAAGTGGTCGAGGCTCGCACCGAGCGGGTGTTCAAGGCCAGTGAACTGCGCCGTCCTGCACCGTGCGCGCACTTCGGCCGCTGTGGCGGTTGCAGCGTGCAGCACTTGCCCCACAACGAACAACTCGCCCTGAAACAGCGCATGCTCGCCGAGCAACTGTCCCGCGTGGC
>PJQF01000065.1_pt1 | contig 71326 bp, 65 predicted proteins | sample 1503741 | NCBI WGS metagenome assembly PJQF01 (sample SAMN07775949, study PRJNA414020) | Biofilm metagenome, whole genome shotgun sequencing project. | isolation source: biomolecule (vanillin) treated reverse osmosis membrane biofilm | place: India: Nagpur | collected 2017-03-21
ATTGGGTCCCTGGTTCGAGTCCAGGTCGTGGAGCCAGATAGAGAAAAGCCTGCAGAGATGCAGGCTTTTTTTTGCGTTGAATTTGGTAAGGCCCTGTGTGCCCGCCGACAAAGAAAGGCCCGCTGCGAGCAATCGCGCGGGCCTTCTGTGTTTTTAACTGCCCCGTAAAGCAGGATCTCGTCGATTGTTGCGCCGTTGCACCGTGCAGGTCGCGCAATCTGTGCCTATGCTGGCTTCGTTAGTATCAAAATATTCCAAAGATCTTCTCTGCAGTGTGCGTATGGGGCCCTGAAGGCAGCTACATCGAAAGGCACAACGGAACGTGTGGGCAAAACGGCTGGTGAATAGCGCAGTGATTGAGCTTCCTTCGAATAGGGAAACAGGTCTGTGTCGGCAAAAAAAATCCTTTGTGTTATCGGGACGCGTCCCGAGGCCATCAAAATGGCCCCGGTCATTCTGGCCTTGAAAAAAGAGCGTTGGGCCGATGTGCGGGTCGTTGCCACAGCGCAGCATCGTCATTTGCTCGATCAGCTCCTGCGTTTTTTCGGGATCGAGCCCGATATTGACTTGAACATCATGCGGCCAAGTCAAACCCTCGCCACCCTGACCGCCCAGTTATTGCTCGACATGGATACGGTCCTGCTGGAACAGCAGCCCGATGTCGTGCTGGTGCAAGGCGATACCACGACGGTGATGGCCTGCGCCTTGGCATGCTTTTATCAGCGTATACCGCTGGGCCATGTTGAAGCCGGCCTGCGCACCTGGGACAAGCAATCGCCCTTTCCCGAAGAAGCCAACCGGGTCATTACCGGTGAGTTGGCGCGTTGGCACTTCGCACCGACTCAAGGTGCCCGGCAAAACCTGCTGAAAGAGGGCGTTTGCAGCGCGGACATTTTTGTCACCGGCAATACCGTGATTGATGCGCTGCTCGCGACGGCCACCCTGGCTCCGCAACTGGGCCTTGAGCTTGACCCGAGCAAGCGCCTGGTGCTGGTGACGGCTCACCGTAGAGAGCATTTTGGCGAACCTTTTCGCAGCATCTGCCGAGCGTTGCGAACCCTGGCAGAGAACAACCCGCAGGTTCAGTTTCTGTATCCCGTGCATCCGAATCCGAATATCCAGGAAGTCGCCCAGGCGTCCTTGGCGGGTATTGCGAACTTCAGATTGTGCGCGCCATTGGATTACGCGGCGTTCGTGGCTGCCATGAAAGCGGCGTATTTCATCCTGACCGATTCGGGAGGCGTCCAGGAGGAAGCGCCTGCGTTGGGTAAGCCGGTGCTGGTCATGCGTGATGAAACCGAGCGGCCGGAAGCAGTGGAGCAGGGCGGGGTAAAACTGGTGGGCGCGAACTGTGAGCGCATCGTTGAAGAGGCGCAGCGCCTACTGGACGATGAGTCCGCCTATCGCGCCATGGCACGTGGTTTCTCGCCCTATGGCGATGGGCAGGCGGCCGGGCGCATTGTCAGCGTTCTGCGCGAGCACTTTTCGTGAAGCGTCTGGTCTTCCTCTCGCCGTTACCCTGGGACAGTTTCGCCCAGCGGCCGCACAAGTTTGTCGAATGGGTTCACCGCCGCACGGGCGCGCAGGTGCTGTGGGTAGACCCTTATCCCACGCGACTTCCCCGGTGGAGCGATCTCAGGCGCTCATCGGTAGCCCCAACTACGCACCAGCCTGCCGGCATGCCGTCGTGGCTTAGCGTGATCAACCCCGGCGGTTTGCCCATCGAGCCGCTGCCAGGCGTCGGTTGGGTGAATCAGTTTTTGTGGCGAAACACGCTGAAGCAGATCGATGCATTCATCCACGACGTCCCTGCATTGCTTGTCATCGGCAAGCCCTCAGCGCTTGCGCACTTGCTGTTGCGGCGGCTTCCTCATTGCGCGTCTTTGTACGACGCCATGGATGACTTCCCGGCGTTTTATACCGGCCTGTCCCAGTCTGCGTTGGCGCGCTGTGAGCGGTTGATCGCTCAACGCGTGGACGTTATTTGGGCGTCCAGTTCCGGCCTCGATGCGCAGTGGAGGCGTTATCGACGTGAGGTACAACGGGTGTTCAACGGGCTCGACCTGTCGGCGATTTCCGCCGTGCAGCCGGCCCCGGTCGCGTCGGCACGCAAAGTGTTCGGCTACGTCGGCACGATGGCGGCCTGGTTTGACTGGGACTGGGTCGCCGCGTTGGCCAAGGCCCGGCCGAACGATGAAATTCGTTTGATCGGGCCGGTCTTCGGGACGTTGGGCGCTCGACTGCCGCCCAACGTGGTGGTGTTGCCCGCCTGTGACCATGGGGCCGCGCTGAGTGCTATGGCCGAGTTTGATGTGGGGTTGATTCCGTTCAAGCAGAACGCGCTGACTGCAGCCGTCGACCCTATCAAATACTACGAATACCGAGCTTTGGCGTTGCCGGTGATCTCGACTGATTTCGGCGAGATGCATGAGCGTGGTGACCTGCCGGGGGTTTTTATCAGCCACTCGCTGACTGATCTTGCTGCGTTGGCTGAGGCCGCTTTGCAGTGTGAGCGCGATACCGATGAAGCCTGTGCCTTTGCACGGCAACACTCATGGGAGGCGCGTTTTGATGCCGCCAAGCTTTATTCATAACTGTGATGTGATCGTAGTTAACTACAACGCTGGCAAGCTGATCGGCGACTGCGTCGCGTCGGCGCTGAAGGAAGGCGCCTTGCGTGTGATCGTGGTGGACAACGGTTCGAGCGATGGGAGCCTGGCGCACTTGAAGGCGTATGAGGCCGATGCCCGCGTAAGCATCATCAGGAACAACCACAACAGTGGTTTTGCCGCGGCCTGCAATACCGGCGCGGGCGTTTGCGATGCGGGTACGTTGTTATTTCTGAACCCCGATTGCGTGCTGATGCCGGGGGCGCTGGGGCACATGATTGACGTGCTGCACAGCGATCCTGCCACGGGCATGGTGGGTGGGTTCCTGTGCAACCCCGACGGGTCCGAACAGCCGGGCGGACGACGGGTGTTCCCCACGCCAAGGCGTGCATTCGTACGGGCGTTTGGGTTGTCCCGCCTGGACTGGCTGTTTCCTTCTTTATGCTCGGACTTCTTGTTGCATCGCGAGCCACTGCCCGACGAACCGGTCGCCGTGGAAGCTATTTCTGGCGCCTGCATGCTGGTCAAACGTGAGGCCCTCGTCGATGTAGGCCTGTGGGACGAAGGCTATTTTCTGCACTGCGAAGACCTGGATTGGTGCATGCGTTTCCGATTGAAACAGTGGCGCGTGGTGTTTGTGCCCCAGGCGCGCGTCATGCACTGGCGGGGTGCGTGCAGCCGGAGCCGGCCATTCTTTGTCGAATGGCACAAACACCGTGGCATGGTGCGTTTCTACGAAACGTATTTCAGGGCGCAGTATCCCAAGGTGCTGTGGTGGTGGGTGGTAATGGGAGTGTGGCTGCGCTTCGGCATGGTCTCAACCTACTATGGCGTCAAGTTGATGCTGGCTCGACTGGGCGTTGGGCGTGCCTGAGGTCACGGTGGGGGTGCTGGGGGCCAGCAGCTTAGTGGGGCGTTATGTACTGGCGTTGCTTGCGCGCGAACACTGCAAGGTCGTCGCGTTTTCCCGGCAGGAACAGCACGGTACGGAGAGTGGCACGATTCATTGGCAGCGTTTAGCCGAACTGGCGAAACCTGAGCCTGTGCAGACCATTTCGTTGTGGATCTGTGTGGCGCCGATCTGGGTGCTGCCGCAGTATTTTGCGCTACTGCAGGCCTGCGGTGCGCGCAAAGTCATCGCTCTCTCTTCCACCAGTTGCTTTACCAAAAGCCACTCCGATGACCTGCACGAGCAGCACCTGGCCAGCCAGTTGCGCGACGCCGAGGTCCGCGTTGAAGATTGGGCGCTGCATCACCAGGTCCACTGGGTCATCCTGCGGCCTACGTTGATCTACGGCGACGGGCGCGACAAAAACATCGCGGAGATTGCCCGGTTTATCCGCCGGTTCGGTTTTTTTCCGGTGTTTGGCCGTGCGATGGGGCTGCGCCAACCCGTGCACGCCGAGGATGTGGCGATGGCTTGTGTGCGTGCAGTGCAGGCGCCCCACGTGTGCCGTCACGCTTATAACCTTTCAGGCGGGGAAACACTGGCGTACCGGGACATGGTGAGCCGAGTGTTCAGCGGCCTGAACCGGCGCCCGCGTTTGCTCACGGTGCCGCTTTGGGTATTCAGGATTGCCGTGCCGCTGCTGCGCTGCCTTCCGCGCTATCGTAAGTGGTCGGCGGCGATGGCGCAGCGCATGAACCAGGATTTGGTCTTCGATCATGGGGATGCAGCGCGGGACCTTGGCTTTGTGCCCAGGACGTTTTTGCTGTCGGAACAGGAACTGCGTTAGTCACTCATGCTCATGGGGCACCCACGGGCCCCACTTCGCTTCGTAAAGCGCCTTGTTGCGTTCAAACAGCGCCAGACGCTCGCCTTGGTGCATGAGTTTGAACGACGCCGACAGGTGATGATGGATGAACACATCACGCGCGCAGGCGCTCACCAATCCGGCTTGCTCGACCCGTCGGCAGTAGTCGTCATCCTCGAAGAATCCCCGTCCATACGCCTCATCCAGCGGGCCGATGCGTGTGTAGGTACTGCGCGGCATCATCACGCAGAAAAACGCCAGGGTCGGCAGCCGGACAACTTCGCCCAGGTGCCGGCAGGTATAGCGCCGAGCCGCCTGCGGCATGTCCACGAGGCTGGCGTAGTCAATGTCGACCTTGGCCTGATTGCCGATGTTATTGGTCACCGGGCCGATCAGGCCGAGTTCGGGGTGGCGTTGCAAATGCCGCTGCAATGTACTTGCCCACCCCGACGTCACCTGCGTGTCGTTGTTGAGCAGCGCGAGGTAATCGCCGTTGGCAACCGCTAAACCCTGATTGTTTGCGGCAGCGAAGCCACGGTTGTCGGTGTTGAGTATGAGTGTCTGCCCGCTCCCGGCAGCCCACTCGGTGAGAAATTCGGCGCTGCCATCATTGGAGGCGTTATCCACCACGATGATCTCCAGCGCGGGGGATTCGCGGTTGCGCTCCAGGCTGTCCAGGCAGGCGCGGGTCAGCGCCAGGTTGTTGTAGGTCACCACGATGACGCTGGTCCGTGGGGCGTGTTCGCTGTGTTCGGCCAGGGTTATGAGCGTATCGGCACGGTGTGCCCAGGTTTGTTGGGCGGCGAACGCCTGCCGTTGGGCAATCTGTTCAATGGTTGACGGCACCAGCGCTTGGGCAATGGCCGCAATAAACCCTGGCGTATCCCGCGCGACCTGCACTTGTTCGCCGAATTGCTGCATTTCTGGCAGATCCACCGTAACCACTGGTTTGCCGGCGCTCAGGTACTCATAGACTTTGACCGGGTTGGTGGCGAGTGTCAGCGGCGTCACCTTGAACGGCACGATGCACAGGTCGAAACCGTGCAGGTAATAGGGCAGTTCGGTATAGGGCACTTCACCGATAAATTCGACGTTCGGGCAGCCGCGCAATCGGGCACGAACCCCTACTGTATCGGCGCCGATCAGTAGCACGACATGCTGGGGAAAGGCCTTGGCGATCTGGACCACCAACGCGTGGTCGAACCAGTCGGCGATGGCGCCGTAATAACCAATCACCGAGCGTTGCAAGCGATCACGGTAGATCGACGCCGGCACGCTGGAGAACTGGCTGAAATCTGCGGCATTGCGCAGGACGGCGCTGGGCCTGTTGGCTTGGACCGGCCATTGCTGGGCCAGCCAGTCGGAGGTGAACAGTCGGATGTCGGCGTCCCGGACCAGTCGCTGCTCAAGGAGCAGGATGTCCGCTGCGTTGTCGCCGAAGCCTTGATGATGGTCCATGCAGTCGTAGATCAATCGGCTATCGGGTAACTCAGCGGCGACGTCGCACCAGAACGGGTGTTGCACCAATGAAATCACCCGTGCGCAGCCGGCCCAAAGCAGCACCTCGCCGATGCTGCTGCACAGCTGTTGAACCTGCGCGGTGCTCGGGGCCGCGGCGTAGATCAGCGGCGCGCCACGCGTGAACAAGTGGACCTGGAACAACCGGTGCTCTTGGTCCAGCGCCTCAAGCTCAAAGCCGGCGTGGCTGGCATCTATCAGTGACGTCGAAACGTAAATAACCCGCCGTCCCGTGGCGACCAGCGCGAGGGCCAGTTGTTGAGGGCGTTGGTGCCGGAAGTCCCAGTCGATAGCGCCCCAGATAATGTAGTCCGCCAGCCCGGCCTGCGGTGGCTGCGGGGCTGGCGAAGGGCTGACGAAACCCTGCCCGGGGTTCAGGGCGCTGCGCAGCGCGCGAACTGCTCTGAGCACTGCCCTTCGGTAAAAGGCCGCGAGCAGTTTTTTCATACTGGCCGGAAGCGGCAGCCGGTGGTAGGCCACGCGCCAGCGGTTCCAGCGTGAAGGACGCCGATCGGTCAGCATAGGGGCGGGCTGCCTTATCAGGACTTTCGCGGTGAGGCGGCGACGATGACGAAGTCGCTTTTCAGCGTGCCGGATTCGATCAAGCCGTCTTCGATGTCGAACAACATTTGCAGCACCCGTAACGACTGTGGATTGTCCTCGTTGAAATTGCCGGCGATACCGTGCATCAGGAACTGCAGCAGCGAGCCGCCGCAAAGGTTCAGTGCCCGGATATCAAAGTGCTCTCCCACCACCCGCAGAATATCCGCCGAACGCACGGCTTCCGAAGGGTCGACTTTGACCACGTCGGCCGGGTCGGGTAATGGCACGGCGTGTTGCACCTGGCCGTATGAACCCTGCACGAATGAACGGCGAAACTGCTCGGGAATCAAGCCGAACGCGTGGCTGATGGCTGCACGTTGCTGCGCATCAAAGGCGAAGTGGTTGGCCCCGACGTATTCATTGAAGAACAGCCAGCCGCCGGGTTTCAGGCTATGGGCAACGCGCTGGCAGACCACCTCCAGCTCACGGATATGGTGCAGCGAACCATTGAACCAGACCGCATCGTATTGATTGGCGGGCAGGTCAGTCTTTTCGATATCGCACAACGAGTAATTGATTGTTGACGCACCCATCGCCAGCGCTTCTGCCCTGGCGGCGTCGAGTGCGCCCGGTGCGATGTCCACGGCGTCGCAGTGTTCGAATGCGTGGAGCCTGTAGAGCTCGCGCTCCAGGGTGCCGGTGCCACAGCCGATACTGAGCATCCGAGCGCCTTGCACCGGGTCGCCCAGGAACTCTTTGAGGCAGTACTGCACCCAGCCGGGGTGGCCGCTGCCAGCCGTTGCCTTGCGCTGATGGCGCCGCTGTACCGCCGGAACGGCGAGCCAGTAGACATCCGCAGAAAAAGCATCGGAGCCGGCCATGTTTTCCGACCAGTGATCGGCCGTCACTTGCTTGTCGGCGCTTATCTCTTCCAGCTTACCGCTGAGCTTGCTCATGATTCGCTTGAACACGGAGTCCTCCTTGGGTGGGTCAGTACGTATCCGGTTGTCGCTGTGGCTGCGGACGTGTCCAAGCCCCCCATTTGCTTTCGAAATACGCTTGGTTTTTGTCCCACAGCGCTTGGTATTCACCGCTGACAATCAGCTTCTTGAAGGAAGCTTGGCCTACGTGATGGATGAAGGCGTCCTCTGCGCACACGGTCCGCAAGCCCGCCGCCTGGATACGCCGGCTGTAATCGTCGTCCTCGAACATGCCGATGCCGAAGGCCTCATCCAGCCAGCCGATGCGCTCGAACACGTCGCGACGCATGGCCACGCAGAACATGGCGAGCATGCTGATATCGAACGTACGGCCTCGGTGCTGCGCGACGTGGCGGTCGGCGAAGGCTTCCATGTGTGCAATGTCAGCGTAGTCGACGCTGATCTTGGCTTCGTTACCCACCGAGTTGGTCATCGGGCCGATCAGGCCGATCTGTGGGTCTTGCAGGTGGCGGAGCAACGGGTCTATCCAGCCCTTGGGCACCACAGTGTCGTTGTTGAGCAGCACCAGGTAATCCCCGGTTGCCAATTTGAGCCCCTGGTTATTGGCGGCGGCGAAGCCCAGGTTACGGTCGTTGAGCACCAGGGCGAGGTTGGCGTGGGTGCGGCCCAGGTAACGCAGGTAGTTGCCCGTATCGTCCGATGAGGCGTTGTCGACGATGATCAGCTCGTAATTAGGGTAGGTGGTGTTGCGCAGCAGGCTTTCGACGCAGGCTTGGGTCAGCTCGACATTGTTGTAGGTGACGACCACGATCGACACTTTCGGATGCAACGCCTTCAGTGCGCTGAGGTTGGCGTCGAAGCGATTGCGCCAGTCATTGGCGCTGGCGAGTGCCACTCGCTCGGTGGGCGTCGCGAGATCGGTTTCGCTCAAGGCACGGTTAATCTGCTCGATGAACGCTTGCGGCCCATCGGCGAAATACACGTAGTCGTCGTAGATCTTCATTTCTTCCAGCGGTACCGACACCACCGGTTTACCCGCGCTGATGAACTCGTAGAATTTCACCGGATCGACCGCGTGGGTCACGTTGTACAGCCGAAATGGGATCAGGCAGACATTGAAGTGGTACAGGTACAACGGCATCTGGGCATAGGGCTTTCTGCCGAGCAGGTGCACATTGGGCAAACGGTCAAGGCCGGCCAGGTCCTTGACGAAAATGTCGCCGATCAACACGAAACTCCAGTCTGTACGCTGCCGGGCGATGGTGGCGATCAACTGCAAGTCCACCCACTCGGCCAGGCCCCCGTAAAAACCGATCAAGGGCCGTGGGATGTCCGACAGCAGGCTGTTGGGCACGCAGTTGCGTTCGAAGAATCCGAAATCCACACCATTGCGCAACAGCAGGCAGTTACTGCTCGTCGTTGCCCATTTTTCGTGCAGCAGGGCGGCGGTGACGGTCACCAAGTCGGCGTCTCGAACCAGGGTTTCTTCTTCCTCCAGCAACACCTTGCCGATGCCCGGAAAGCCCACCCAGTCATCCATGCAGTCGTATTGGATTTTCCAGCCATGGTCTCGGCGCAACTGAGCGGCGAGTGGTGCCCAGAAGGCCAGGTGGACGACGGACACCGCCGTCTTTATGCGCAAGTCCTCGGCCAGTTGCTCAATCGCCGTCGAATAGGCCAGTAGATTTTTTTCCCCGATGCGGTCGTTGTAGCAGTCCACGAACTCCTGGCGCTGTAACGCAATCTCGAAGACGCCGGGCGCCACTTCAAGGCAGCTATAGGCATGGCCGGGCTCGGCACTGCGTGAGGGCACGATGTAGAAGACGCGGTAGCCATGCCGGGCGAACTGGCTCATCAACTGCTGGGGGCGCTGGAAACGCGCGGCCCAGTCGATATTGGCGAAGCAGAGGATGTCGAAGCGGTTCTCTGACGAAGCTTCGTCAGGCGCTGGCGACCCGTTGCTTATCGACGGGCTGCTAAGAGGAAAACTGTCCTGGTGCAGGAAGTCGGGAGTGTCGGGGCCGGTGTGCAGTGATCGGTATCGCAACCAATGAAGCAGTGCTCGCAACGGCTTGGTGATCCGCCAGGAGCGCGTGTTTTTTAACGTTGCGATATAGGCAATTGCTGCGTCTCGCTGCCGGCTGGCTGCATCACGCTCCATGCGCATGCGGTCTTGCTCAAGGGTAGCTTGGCTGTCCTTATCCATGTCGTTGGCCTTCACGAGCGTGTTGGGTTGTTCTGCTCGCCATAAGCGTGCAGCGGTGTCTGGTCATCGGCGGGCCACATCGAACTGCTGGAGCCAGGTCGATAGAACGTGACGGTGACGCTGCGCCGAGAGGAGCGGCAACCGTCCACCACCCGTGAAACGGCATGCCAGGAATGGTCTGAGCGAACCAGAATGGCTGAGTTGCCGATCACCGGGACCACTTGCGCGACGATATCGGTGGGGGCTGCAGAGCCGAGGATTTGCAGGCAACCGCCCTCGGCCGGGTTCCACGTCTGGTTGAAATACAGGATGTGCGTGACCAGCTTGTCGCCCAGGTCCGGGTGAGGTCCCAGGTTGGCCCCAGGCCCGTAATGGAACACGTTGACCTCCATCGGCACCTGCGTCAGGTCCACGCCGGTCAACGCGGACATCGCCTGGCGGTACTTCGGCGAACGCAAGCTGTGGGTCAATGCCAGCCATTGGCGGCTTAACGTCTGTGGGTTGACCACCTCGTGGCTGCCCATTGCGATCAACTGCCGTGCCTCGTATTCGTAGTCCTTCGCCCCGCCGTAGCCGGAGACCGTCTTGAAGTGATCGTGCGGGTAGGTTTCGGCCAGCGCCCTCGCATCTTCCGGCGTATATAACTCACCGATCTCGGCCCAGGCATACGGGGCGGTGTGCAAGCGATGGGCACTTAGTTTGCTCAGGTCAATCATGTCGAAGGGCTCCCAGCCATTTCTGCAAAGTACGGCGAGCGTGGCGCAGCGGCGCCGTCAGCTTGAAAGAGTTGGAGCGATACAACTTTTCAAGCGCCTGTTGATGGTGTTCGTGTTCGGCTTGCCGCTCGGCGGCCTGGCGCTGGCTCTCTATGTATAGATCTTCGAAAACACCCCGCTCGACGGCCTGACGCTGGCTCTCTACGTATAGATCTTCGAAAACACCCCGCTCGACGGCCTGACGCTGGCTCTCTATGTATAGATCTTCCAAAACACCGGGCAAGCCTTGCCAGTAGCGGTTGAGGGCCGGGGGGGTGGGCCTGCGACCTTCGCGAACCAGCTCTGCCACACGGTCCCAGTGCGCGTCGACCTGTTCCATCGCCGAGGCGGTGACGGCAGATATCGGCTGCTTGCCCAACTGAGCGCGAAACCACTGCGGGTCAATCGCCTGGTCCCGGCGCAATTGGAAGATTCGCCCATGGCTGGGCAGTGCGGTGTATTTGCCGGTGCCCAGGTCTGCCGAGCAGAAGATCGGTACACCAAACACCAGCGAACTGATCGCCAAGTGGTAGCTGTGCCCGATCACACCTTCGGCATGGGCGATCACCTCGGCCAGCAGCAGGGGGGTGGGCCAATACGGCAGGCACCGCGAGCGCTCCAGATCATCGCCCAGGACTGAAGGGTGATCGCCCAGCACCGGCCCGATGGGCAGCAGCAATAGTTGCAGGTCCTCGAACAAGGCGGCATGTGTTCGCCACATCGCCAGGAAACTGTCCAGCCCCCACATGGCGTGCACCACCACATAGGGTTTGGTCAGGTCGGCACTGGCGCGTAATGCCAGGAATTCGGCTGACGGTGATTGGGGATCGAGCAGCCGAGGAAGACCAAAGGCGGTGTCGGGCAGCACCTGCACCGAGGCTGTTTCCGACACGCGGGCCAAGACCGCCTGCGACAGCGCATCCCTAACCCTTATGTGGGGGCTGTGATCCAGGGTCAGCTTCACCAGCGTCTCGGCCCACGGCGGTATGTCGTTGCAATGCATGCCCGGCGCATTCCAGATCAGCGGGACGCCGTGTTGCAACGCGATCAGTGCCGGCGTCAGCCAGTAACCGGTGGGGTGGTGGATGGACGCGTCCGGCGGGTAATAGTCGGTGGCCACCACTTTGTCGAAGCGAATGATGAAGCCGCCACCGATCAATACCCCGTCAAGCTGGGCGGCGATGTCGGGCAGTTGGGTCACTGAGGTGACCGCGTAAGGCCATTCAGTCTCGGCTTTGCCGTGATAGGAAAATCGGTGAAGCGTTATCGGGCCCAGACGCCTGGTCAACTCCGCCTCGGCGAGGATGGGGAACAATAAGTCGCCGTAATTGGCGACATCGAAGGTGCCGAAGATCCCGACCTGCCATTTTCGACTCATTGCAACTCCCCGGATTGGACTGTTTGAGCGCCGGGGCTGGCTTCTATTCCCAGGTCGACGAAGCCCAGGAAGTCCTTGGTGCCAGGCAAGGTGTCGAAGGCCAATAGCGCAACCTGCTTCTCGATCAACTGCGCAGTTTCTTCGGTGTGGCCGTTCATCAGTTTCAGTGTGATGTGGTACTTGCCCGCGGCGAGGCTGGCGGGGAAGCGGACGGTAATCGTCGCCCTGCGCCAGCCGTCTTGCGCGACCTCCATGTGCAGCGGCAGATTGGCCCCGCCGATCACCAACAGTCGGGCTTCCTGGATTGTCACGCTGATGGTCGGCAGCTCGATGGTTTCACGCACCCGGGTTTCGATGCGCAGCTCGATGGTTTCGCCATACACAAAGCTCGAATACAGGCTGTCAGTGTTGGTAAAGCAGGCCGCAACAATATGGCCTTCATCCGTGCCAAAGGCGATACCACCCTGTTTGGCGAGAAACGGCTTGGGGGCAACGGGCACCGTGCCGCCGCTGGCCCAGCGGCGCTGCTCGTCACGCATTTCTAGCAGGTAGAGTTCGGCCATTTCTTCGGGAGAACCGCTGGCGCGCACCTTGCCTTCACGCAGGTAAATCACCCGATTGCAAAAACGTTTGACCATGCCCATGTCATGGGACACGAACAGCAGTGTCGTCCCTTGTTGAGTCAGTGCTTCCAGACGATTGAGGCATTTGAATTGAAAGGATGCATCCCCCACTGCCAGGGCTTCGTCGACGATCAGGATGTCCGGTTGCACGCACACCGCCACCGCGAAGGCCAGCCGCACCAGCATGCCGCTGGAGTAGGTCTTGGTCGGCTGGTCGATAAAGTCGCCAATATTGGCAAAGTCTGTGATTTCGGCGAATCGCGCCTCGATTTCGGCGTGGCTCAGCCCCAGCACGGCACCGTTCATGTAGACGTTTTCGCGGCCGGTGAACTCGTGATTGAAGCCCGAGCCCAGCTCCAGCAACGCGGCGACGCGGCCATGGCTCTGAAGGCTGCCGGACGTGGCACTCAACGTGCCGCAGATCAGTTGCAGAAGCGTCGATTTGCCACTGCCGTTGCGACCGATGATGCCCACCGTCTCGCCTTTGCGCAGCTCCAGCGACACATCCTGGAGTGCCCAGAACTCTCGATAAAAATGTTTTTTGCCTCGGGATAGCATCTGCCACAGGCGATCCCTGGGCGTGTCATAGATGTGGTAGCTCTTACTCAGGTTGGCCGTTTGCACGGCGATTTCAGAGCACATCGGCAAATCCTTTGCGGGTCTTCTGGAACCAGATAAACCCCAGCCAGGCGACGCCACTGGCAACCACCAGGCCGCAGGCCCATGTGAAGGGATCGGGCACGATGCCCCAAAACAATACGTCTCGGGTCTGCTCGACCACCCGAGTGAGCGGGTTGAGGTGCAGAAGGCCTTGGTAGGCCTGGGGGAATGCGCTGGTAGGGTAAAAAATCGCCGACACAAACATCAAGGCCGTCGTCAGCACGCCGACCATCTGGCCGACATCGCGCAGGTAAACGCCCAGCGAGGCCAGCAGCCACGAGATGCCCAGGGTAAACAGCACCAGTGGCAGCAGCACCAAGGGCAAGAGCAGGCTGGTCAACGGTGGCAGGCCGAAAAACACCAGGTGGAACACCAGCCAGATCGCCAGGCTGGCCAGGGTATGGAACAACACCGCGCCCAGCACTACCCACGGCAGGATCTCCAGGGGGAACATGACTTTCTTGACGTAGTTGGCGTTGGAGATGATCAAGCCCGGCGCACGGCTCACGCATTCGGAAAACACGTTGAACACCAGCAGGCCGGCAAACACCAGCAACGCAAACTCCGTTCTGGAGCCGCTGCCTTGGGGCCAGCGCATCTTGAACATCATGCTGAACACGAAGGTGTACACCAGCAACATGAAGAGCGGGTTCAGGAACGACCACAACAGCCCCATGATGGAGCCACGATACCGACCAATTACATCCCGTTGGACCATGGATACCAACAGTTCTCTGTGTCGCCAAGGGCTGGAAAACATGCCGGCCTGCGTGTTTGTTTGACTCATCCAACGATTCCCATGGCCAGTGCAGTGCGCCCATGAGTCTAGTCAGCAATTGTCGTTTCGCTATGTGCCTTTTAAGGATTGTTCAATCGACCTTGATCAGCCCTGTATTGCTGGTGGCTCCCGCGATGGCCCTGACGCGCCGGTGCGTCAGCCGGTCTTCACGCAATTCTCGGTGCGAGTAAAATTTTTTTGTGGGCGCCGCTTGAAATTTTTTTCCCTGATCCTACTTAGATTTTACGCGATGCCGAATGCGGGTCGCGTATCAAATCACTTGGAGAAAACTCAGGAGATTTTGCAATGGCTACTACTCTCTCGTTGGCCCCACTGTTCCGTCATTCCGTTGGTTTTGACCGGTTCAACGACCTTTTTGAATCGGCGCTTCGCAGCGAGGCCGGTACCACCTATCCACCTCACAACGTCGAAAAGCATGGGGATGATCATTACCGGATCGTCATCGCGGCCGCAGGACTTGTGGAGGATGACCTGGAGATCCAGGTGGAAAAAGGCGTGTTGACCGTCGCCGGTGGCAAGCGTGAACACGATGAGGGCATCACTTACCTGCACCAAGGCATTGCCCAGCGCGCGTTCCGTCTGTCATTCCGCCTGGTCGACCACATTGAAGTGCAGGGCGCGCAACTCGCCAATGGGTTGCTGAGCATTGATCTGCTCAGGGTGGTCCCGGAGGAAGCGAAGCCTAAGCGCATTGCGATTGGCGGTGCGGCCAAGGCTGACGTGAAATCCATCAGCGAGCAGTAAGGCTGGAATGAATAAAGGCGCTCTTCGGAGCGCCTTTATTCGATGTGGCGAGGTCAAAATTAGCCGCTTTTGTGGTGAGCGGGCTCGTCACAAAAGCACAGCCGCCGCTTCATTGCATCTGCACATTTTGCGCGTTCTGCTGCTGCCCAGCCCGCCCCTCCCACTTGGCAATCACCAACGGCGCCAACGCATTGCCCAGCACATTCAGCGCTGTGGTCGGCATCTCCATCAAGCGGTACACCCCGGCGATAAACGCGATGCCTTCCAACGGCAAACCGGCGCTGGCCAGGGTGGCCGAAAGAATCACGAACATGAACCCCGGCACCCCAGCCGCGCCCTTGGAGGTGAGCACCATGGTCACCACCAGCAAGGCCTGATCGCCCAGGCTCAAATCAATGCCGTACAACTGCGCGACGAACAGGGTACCGATGCCGAGGAACAGTGAGGCGCCGTCGAGGTTGAACGAGTAACCCACCGGCACCACAAAGCTCACCAGTGAAGGTGGTACGCCGTAGGTCTCGAGTTTCTTCATCAGTTGCGGCATCACCGCCGCAGAGCTGGCGGTGGAGAAGGCCAGTACCAGTTCATCCTTGATATGACGCATCAGCGCGAACAGGTTGATCCCGCACAGGCGCGCCACCAGGTTGAGCACCACCAGCACAAAGAAGGCGATGGCCGCATAGCTGACCATGATCAGCTTGGCCAGTGGCAGCAACGAGCTGAAGCCGAAGTTGGCCACGGTCACGGCAATCATGCCGAACACGCCGATGGGCGAGTAGGCCATGATCATCGAAGTGACCTTGAACATCGCATCGCTGACGCCGCGCAACAGTGCGATGACCGGGTCTTTGCGCTCGGCGGGCAGGCGCGCCACGCCCAGGCCGAACATCACCGCAAAAAACAGCACCGACAGCAGGCTGCCCTGGGCCATGGCGTTGACCACGTTGTCGGGGATGATGCCGACGATGATCTGCCCCAGGCTATGACCGGCGCCGTTGCTGGTGGGCAGGGTGATATTCGCCGCGTGCAGGCTGGACAGTTCAGTGCCGGCGCCGGGCTTGAGCAGGTTGCCCATGACCAGGCCGATGATAATCGCCAGGGTGGTGATGCAGAAAAAATAGCTCAGGGATTTGACCCCGATACGGCCCAGGGATTTGCCGTCACCGTGCCCGGCAATGCCCACCACCATGCAGGAAAACACGATGGGCACCACGATCATTTTCATCAGCTTGATAAAGATATCGCCCGCCGGTTGCAGGACATTGTCCACCAGCCATGGTCGGGATTCGGGAAAGCGGTGCAGCAGGGCACCAATGGCGATACCGGCGAGCAAGCCGATCATGATTTGCCAGACCAGCGCGATACGGGGCGTGTGCATGGGAATGCCTCATTTGAGATCAATGATTTTTAAATTGTTGTTCTAGGCAGTCAAAAGGCGTCCGTCCGCTGGTCGCCGGGTGTTACGGGTGGCCGTCAGCGCAGGTCGTGGCATGCGTCTTTGAGGCGACGGCACCCTTCTTCGATCACGTCCAGGGAGCTTGCGAACGACAGGCGCACATACGGCGACATGCCGTAGGCCGCGCCGCTGACCGTGGCCAGGCCGTAGTCGCGCAGCAGGTAGTCCACCAGTTGGGTGTCGCTGTCGAGGCGATCACCTTGGGGGGTGAGCTTTCCCATCAGGCCGCTGACGTTGGCGAATACATAAAACGCGCCATCCGGTGGTGTAACGCCCAATTCGGGGATGCCCTCAAGCAGCGCCAGAATCCGCGCGCGGCGTTGCTGGTATTCCCCGCGCATGCCGGCGATAGGTGCTTGATCACCCGCAAACGCGGCCACCGCTGCCGCCTGGCTCAATGAGCTGGGGCAGGTGGTGGTCTGTGACAGCAACTTGGCGATGGCCGCGATCAACCACGCCGGCCCCGCGCCAAAGCCCAGGCGCCAACCGGTCATCGCATAGCCCTTGGACGCGCCGTTGACGATCAGCGTGCGTGGCTTGAGGTCGGGCGCCATGCGTGTCAACGGCACATGCCGGGCGTCTCCGTAGACGAAGTGTTCGTAGATCTCATCGGCCATGACCAGCACATGGGGATGGCGGCGCAACACCTGCGCCAGGGCCAGTAGCTCGGCTTCGCTGTACACCGCGCCGCTGGGGTTGTTCGGGCTGTTGAGGATCACCCATTTGGTGCGTGGGGTGATCGCCTCTTCGAGCGCGGCGGGCGACAGCTTGAAACCCAGGCGTTCATCGCCAGGAATGATCACCGGCGTGGCATCGTTGAGCCGTGCGATGTCCGGGTACGAGACCCAATACGGCGTGTGCACGATGACTTCATCGCCGCGATTCAACGTGGCGGCCAACGCGTGATAAATGATGTGCTTGCCACCGCAACCGGCGACGACTTCGTCCAGCCCATACCCCACTTCGTTATCGCGCTGCAGTTTCAGGCAGATGGCCTGGCGCAGCGCGAGGGTGCCTGGGGTGGCCGTGTAATGGGTATCACCGTTGTGCATCGCCAGGCTGGCGGCCTCAAGAATATGCGCTGGGGTGTCGAAGTCCGGCTCGCCCACGGTGAAGTTAACGATGTCGCGGCCTTGGGCGCGCAACTCGGTGACCAGGGCGTTGGCAGCAATGCTGGGGGAGGGCGCGATACCCAGGACACGGTCCGACAAAAATGCAGTGCTCATCTCGGACTCCTTCACACCAGGCCGGCATTGTTGAGGGCCTTGTCGATCCAGCTCTGGCGCACCGCACCGCTGGCAATTTCGGCCTTGACCGCTTCTTCGTGCTCGGCATGTTGCGCGGCGCGGCGCAGCACTTCGGCGGCGTCGGCCTGGGAGAACGCGACCAAGCCGTCTTCATCACCCACCAACAGGTCGCCGGGATTGATCACCATGCCGCCGATGGACACCGGCACGTTCACTTCGCCGGGGCCGGTTTTGTAAGGGCCGGTGTGCACCACGGCGCGGGCGTAGCAAGGGGTGTCCTCAAAGCTGGCGACATCGCGAATCGCGCCGTCGATCACAAACCCCACGCAACCACGCTGTTGGGCGTAGAGCTTGACCAGCTCACCGATCACCGCGTTGTTGGTGTCGCCTTGGCCGTCCACCACCAGCACATGGCCGGGTTGCAGCATGCTCATGGCCTTGTAGATCAGCAGGTTGTCGCCGGGACGGGTCTTGACCGTGATCGCCGTGCCCACCAGCTTGCCGCTGCGGTTGTAGCGCGTGAGTCCACGGGCGCCGATATGCCGGCCGAGGTTGTCGCTGATATGCGGCGTGACCACCTGGGCAAACGCCTCGACCAGTTCGGCCGGGGCCATGGGCGCGTTGGGAAGGATGCGTGAACCGGGCAAGGACATGGCAAATCTCCAGAATTGTTAGATAGCGATGGGCTATGGCCGGATCTTAGGAGTGATGACCGAAGAGTTTTAGCGATATTTTATGATGTGATAGCATCGCTTTTTCTCATGAATTGGTCGCCATGATCACCTTCAAGCAAATCGATGCGCTGTATTGGATTGCCGAACTCGGCAGCTTTGAAGCGGCGGCGAACAAGCTGAACATGTCTCAGTCGGCCATCTCCAAGCGCATCCAGGAGTTGGAAGACACCTTCGACGTCGATATTTTCGACCGCAGCAAGCGCAACGCCCGGCTGACGGAGAAGGGTGGTGAGCTGCTCGACTACGCCCGCGACCTGCTCAACAGTCGCGACCAACTGCTCGAACGGGTCAGCGCCCGCGAAGTGCTGGTGCGCCGTTTTCGTCTCGGCGTCACCGAACTCACCGCATTGACCTGGCTGCCGGCGTTGGTGGAAGCGCTGCGCCAGGCCTACCCCAAAGTGCAGATCGAACCGTCGGTGGAACTGAGCAGCGAACTGTTTCGCAAGCTGGAAAGCGACCAACTCGACCTGGTGATTGTGCCGGACGTTTACAGCGACCCGCGCTTCCATAGCACCGCGCTGCAAAGCGTCGAAAACGCCTGGATCTGCGCGCCGGGCCTGATCCCCCATCCAGACCCCGTAAGCCTGGAAGTGCTGGCCGATTACACCGTCCTGACCCAGGGTTCGCAGTCGGGCACCGGCTTGATCTACGAGCGTTGGCTGGCCGCGCACAACGTGCAGATGCCGCGCACGCTCACCAGCCATAACCTGCTGGTGCAGGTGGGGTTGGCGCTGTCGGGGATCGGCGTGAGTTATTTGCCCAAGGCGTGTTTGTCGCACCTGATCGAGCACGGCGCATTACGCGCGCTGGTCACGCAGCCGGAGTTGCCGAGTATCCAGTACGTGGCATTGCACCGGGTGGACCGTCAATTCGGCTTGAACCAGGACGTGGCGCGGCTGGCGCAGGCCTGCTGTGATTTTTCGCGGTTACTGTTTTAGAACCAGTGTGGCGCGGTGCTAGTGTATCGGTGCGGTTGAACACCCTTTAAAGAGGCTCACAGGTATGGCATTCACCACCCTGATACTGGATGCTCCCGGCCCGCCGTTGCTGTTCGAGGAAGTCGACCGATTCCTTGAGTTGGGCCTGATCGTCACCCTGAATCTCTACTATTTCACGGATAAACACAGTATCCGTGAGCACTATGGCGAGCGCATCCGGTACACCGAGATCAATGGCCACGACCGGCAAGCTTTTATCGACGCCGTGACTCAGGCCGGGGGGTATAGCGTGTTGAAGACGCGCCTGAATATTCCCATTGAGAGCGAACTGATCCGCGCCGCGGCATCATCGGCCCTGCCAACGCCGCTGCGCGCCATCGCCCAAGCGGGTACAGGCGTTAACCATATCGACCGGCAAGAGGCTGAGCGGTGTGGCGTGACCGTACTCAACACGCCGGGCTCCAACGCGTCGGCGGTCGCCGAATACGTCGTCGCCCAGGCGTTGTTTTTATCCAGGGACCTGGACCACTACAACGCCGAAACGCACAACGGCCGCTGGTCCAAGGGCACCTTGGCGCCCGGCCTCGAATTCGGCGAACTCACGCTGGGGGTGGTGGGCACCGGCAGCATTGCCCAAGCCGTCGCACGCAAAGCGGGATCGCTCGGTATCAATGTCATCGCCAGCGGTTCAGAGCGTTTTACGCAGCAGGTCGCGCGTAGCCTTGGGCTTGAGCGACGGCAAACCCTCGAACAATTGCTGGGCGAGGCCGACGTGGTTTCTATCCACGTACCGCTGACACCGCTCACCCAAGGCCTGTTCGGCCTTGCCCAGTTCAGGCGGATGCGCCAAGGCTCGATACTGATCAATACCGCTCGCGGCGGCATCGTCGACGAAGCCCAGTTGGCAAGCTTCATGACCGCGTTTCCCAGGCATATCAAAGCGGTTGCCATCGATACCTTTGTCCACGAAAAAGACCGTTTTGATTCGCCACTGGCAGGCATCAGCAATGCCCAACTGACACCGCATATCGCAGGCAACACGACGACGGCGATCCGTAAGGCTTCACGGCAGATTGTCGACAAGATCCACGCACTCAGCCTGGCTGCGGGCGCAGGTTAACCACGGACCTGTTCATGGCCATCGGCTCGTTCGCCAGCTTGCTGGTGCTGCTGACCATTGCCGAGCCGGTGCCGGTGAGCATTACCAGCGATACGTCAACGAACTGACCAACTGTCGCTCATCGCCATACCGGCAAATCGCGAATTCGCAATAGGTGTAGCGCTTGTTGGTGACGTTATTGGCGTTCAGCGCGACTTCCCAATGCGGGTCGATCTCGTAGCTGGCGCGGGCGTCGTACAGGGTATAGGCAGGCATCGATGACGGCACGCCGGAAGCCTGGGTGGTGCCTTTGTAGCGGGCGCCGCCGCCGATGCGCAGTTGCGGGATGCCGAGCGCCGCCAGGCGGTAATCGGCCCAGAGGGCGGCCTGGTGGTAGGGCGTATCTTCGCTGCGTTGGCCGATTTCACTGGCGATATCGCTTTTGGTGATGCGTGCGTCGATGTAGGCGTAGGACGAGATCAGGCTGAAGTTGGGGGTGACTTCGGTCTTGGCTTCAAGCTCGAAACCACGGGAACGCACTTCGCCGACCTGTACCGAGAAATTGAGGTCGGTGCGGTCCTGGCTCAGCACGTTTCGCTGTTCCAACTGGTACACCGCTGCACTCAGCAGCGTGGCGCTGCCTTCGGGTTGATAGCGGATACCGATTTCATACTGCTTGCCTTCGGTGGGCACAAAGCTTTGTCCCGCCTTGTCGGTGCCGGCCACCGGGAAGAACGATTCGCTGTAGCTGATGTAAGGCGCCAGGCCGTTGTCGGCCTTGTACACCAGCCCCGCGCGCCAGGTGGTAGCTTCATCGCGCTTGCTGCTCTTGGCCGAATTGCGGAACAGTTCGGTGTCCTGGTTGGCCCAGTCATGGCGGCCGCCCAACAGCAGAATCCAACGTTCGTCGAATTTGATCTGGTCCTGGAAGTAGATGCCTTTTTGCAGGGTGTCGATCTGCGAGCCACGGTCCGCGGCCGGGTTGCGATTCACTACCACCGGCTGGCCATATTGGTAGGTCGCCAGGTTCAACGGCTGTGCGGTACCACGGAAGTTGTGCGAGTCGTAGCTGGTGTCGTAACCATCGAAGCCCAGCAGGAAGGTGTGCTGCCAGTCGCCGAACTGCCATTTGCTCTCGATATTGGTGTCGCTGGCCAGGCCCCGCGAGCGTTCCTGGCGGTCGCTGTATTGGCGCCGCAGCAGGCCGGTGGTTTGCGCGGTGCCGATGTTGGCGCCGGCGATGTTGACTTGCAGGTAACGCCACGTCACATCCGACTGGTAGTAACGCAGCTTGTTGCTGATACGCGTGTGTTCATCGAAGCGGTGTTCGAACTCATAGCCGAGCGCCGACATCTCGCCGTTCATTTCGTCGTAGTCCGGCTCGCCGATAAAGTCGTGGCGGCCGATCTGGAACCGGCCTTCGCCGACGCCTTTGGTTAACTGATAGGGCAGCGGCGCGGAGAAGCCCGTTTCGGTCTTCTGGTAGAACGACAGCAGGGTCAGCGAGGTGTCGTCGTCTGGTTGCCAGGTCAGGGCTGGGGCCACATAGATCTTGTCGTTGTTGATGTGGTCGGCGGCGGTGTCGCTCTTGCGATCGAGCAGGGTCAGACGGTAGCTCAAGGTGTCGCTGTCGCCCAACGGGCCTGTGAAGTCGGCGGACAGTTGCTTGCGGTCGTTCTGCCCGGCTTGTAGGTTGATCTCGTGGTAGGGCGTCTGGCTGGCGCGCTTGCTCACGGTATTGATCAGGCCGCCCGGCGACAGTTGGCCATACAGCACCGACGCCGCGCCGCGAATCACTTCCGCCCGTTCCAGGCCATAGGGTTCCTGCACGCCGTCGTAGGAGTTGTTCTGCAAGCGCAGGCCGTCGCGCAGGGAGCCGCCGGTGGCCGATTCCACATCGAAGCCGCGAATGCGGAAGCGGTCCGAGGTGCGGTTGAAACTGGTGGGCTGGCTGGTGAAGCCCGGGGTCAGGTCGAGGGTCTGCGACAGAGTTTCCGATTGGCGGTCGCGTATCTCGTCGCTGGTGACCACCGACAGCGATTGCGGGGTTTCGATGATCGGCGTGTCGGTCTTGGTGGCGCTGAGGTTGCGCGTAGCCACATAGCCCTGGACGTGATCGGTGCTGCTTTCTTCGATCCGCCCTGTGATCGACGTGGGCCCCAGTTCCAAGGAACCTGTAGTGTTGATCGGCACCAGCACGTAGCCATTGGCGCCTTGCATCGCCTGCAAGCCGCTGCCGCGCAGCAACTGGGCAAAACCCTGGGCCACCGGGAAGTCGCCCTGCAGGCCGCTGGTGTTCAGGCCTGCGACGGTTGTGCTGTCGAACAGCAGCGCCACATGGGCCTGCTGGGCGAACAGGTTCAGCGCAGGTCCCAGGGGCCCGGCGGCGATGGCATAACGCGCCGCCTCCTGCGCCGCCACCGGGCTGCACACGCCTAAGCTCAGCGCAGCCAGGCTGACCAGGTTGATCGCCAGGGCGAGGGGTAAGGGAGAACGCTTGAGGTGGCGTGGCATGGAAGAAATTCCTGTTATTAAGGTGCTTTCTTCCTTGACGGGGCAGGTGTGAAAAGCGGAACCCGGCAGGCGAAACTATTTTTCCAGGCGATCGACCTGCAACCACAACGGGCTGAACGCGCGGATACGCACCGGCAGGCCGTCGGCAATCAATTGCAAGGCGCGCCGCGGGTTATCCAGCGGCAACACAGCGGACACGCGCAGGTCGGCCAACTGCTGGCGATCGAACTGCACATGGCCGCCGTACTGGCGCGCGAGTTCATCGAGCACCTCCGGCAACGGCCGGTCCTGCACCACCAATTGATGGTGTTTCCAGGCGTCCTCCGTGGCGCGCGGGTCGATCCTGCCCAGCAGCGTGACCGCGTCCGGGGTGATGCGTGCCTGTTCGCCGGCGCTCACCTGCACAGCGTCATGCTGGCTGGCGTCGGTGGCGGCGACGGTCGATTCGAGCATGCTCAGCAGCGTACCCGGTGCTTCGCGCTTGACCGTGAAGCGCGTGCCGAGGGCGCGCATCTGGCCGTCGTCGGTCACCACCGTAAACGGCCGCGTCGCATCGTGGGCCACTTGCACGAGGATTTCGCCGCGCAGTAAGCGCACCTGGCGTTGCTGGCCGTTGAAGGTCAGGTCGACGGCGCTGTTGCCGCCGAGGGTCAATTGCGAGCCGTCTTCCAGATTGACCTGCTGCCATTGCGCCCGGGCGGTGCGCTGGTCGGCCAGCCAGTAACTGGGCGGGTAAGTTCGCAGCGCCAGGGCCACCGGCAACGCCAGCAGCACGCCTAGCAGCACGCGGCCGGCCGGGTTGCGCCGACGTACCCGGGCGGCCTCCAGCGCGGCCTGCACCGGCGCCTGTTGCGGGCGCAACGCCTGCAAACGCCCGACAAAACCCAGCAAGCGTTCAAACGCGGCCACGTGCCGTGGGTCGGCGGCCTTCCAGCGTTCGAATTGCTGTTGCTCGCGCTCGCTGAGGTTGCCTTCATTCAGACGGATCACCCAGTTGGCGGCCTGCTGGTCGAGGTCGGCGCTCATACGTCCAGCGCGTGGTTGCAGTGCATCAGCGCGTTCATCAAGTGCTTGCGCACCATGCGCTCGGAAATTCCCAGACGGCTGGCGATCTCGCTTTGGCGCAGACCTTCGAGGAAGTACAGCAGGAACGCCTGCCGCGCATTCAGGGCCAGGCCGTCGAGCACGAAGGCAATCTGTTCCAGTGCCTCCAAGGTGACGAGGATCTGTTCCGGCGACTGCTGGCACTGCTCCATCATCTCGACGGTCAGCGCCAATTCCCGCAGGTAGGTGCCTTCCAGATGACGCCGGCGTGCGCGGTCGATGATCAGGTGGCGCGCCGTTGTGGTGAGAAACGCCCGGGGCTCGCGCATGCCACCGAGGGCGTCGCGGGAGGTGAGGATTCGCACAAACGTATCGTGGGAAAGATCCGCGGCGTTATGGGGGCAGCCCAGCTTTTTGCGCAGCCAGCCGAACAACCAGCCATGGTGCTCGGTGTAGAGCGCATGGACGGCGTGGTTCAAGGGAAGGTGGCGTGCCGACATGGGAGCATACGTCTGCGGATAAGAATTATTCGCAAGATTGGCGGTGTGCCATCAGCGAAAGCAAGCGTGGCCAGCATGGCCTGCTGAATTTATATCGCCTGGGCTGGCTAACCGATGGGGAATCCAGCCCAAGCAAGCCGGTTATTTCGACGGATTGCTACGGCGCGGCACCGTCGAGGCGGCGATATCCCAGGTCATCAGAAGTTGGCTGATCGCGGCGGGCGAGGGGGCGGATGTGGCGTTGTCGCTGAACGTGGTGGCGTGGAACAGCGCAATCGCCGGCAGTGGTGTGGTGGGCGGTGTGCTGCTGGATACCTGGGGCGTGGCCTCGTTTGCGTGGGCGATGCTCGTGTTGATCGGCGTGGCGCTGGCAATTGTCTGGGCGGCGCGTGCCCATGGTTTCAGGCCGGGGCGAAGGGCTGGTGTTGAGACAGCGACTCAATAAACCTTCGGTCGAGCGCCATAGGGTGTACGCTGGGTCTCAATTCATCGGATATAAGCCCGTCATGTCCACGCTAAGCGAAGAGAGCCGCCAGATCGTAGCTTCTCTGGCGCACCGTGTTGGTCCCAGCGCTGATACCGCGCGTATCGCCGAAGTGATCGTGTCGATACTGCAAGGCATGGATGCCGCACTGACGCCGATCATCGGCCAGCAGGGCGTTGTTGCGTTGACACGCCGTAGCATCCACCTGAGCGCCTCCATTCATCCCCACCTGACCAGCACGTTTGAACGTGCGCAGGCGGCGCCGGATCTGCTCGGCCTCAAATCCGTGCTGGTTGAGCAAAGTGAAGCGGATGCCCTGCTTTTCGGTGAAGGGCTGCTGATCACCTTTTACACGCTGCTGACCACGCTGATTGGGCCTTCGCTGACTGCCCGTTTGCTGCGCGACGTATGGAAACCTTCTTTGAGCGACACCCCTTCGCAGGAAAATTCGCCATGAGCACCAAAGTAACTATCAACCGCCTGGCTACCGGCGTGCCAGGGCTGGACGAGGTGCTGGGCGGAGGATTGCCGGAGTTTTCGTTCAACCTGATCGCCGGCCCTCCCGGCTGCGGCAAGACCACGCTGGCGCATCAGATGATGTTCGCCCTAGCGACACCTGAGCGGCCCGCGCTGTTTTTCACTGTCTTGGGTGAGCCGCCGTTGAAGATGTTGCGTTATCAGCAGCAGTTCGACTTTTTCGACAACGATGCGATCAACCACTCGATTCGCTACATCAACCTGGCTGACGACACGCTGGCAGGTGACCTGGATGAAGTGCTCCGGCGCATCGTCAGCGAAGTGGAGGCGCATTCACCGTCGCTGGTGTTTGTCGATTCCTTTCGTTCGGTGGTGCTGGCCAGCCAGACTCAGCACAACCCCAACAACAACCTGCCGCAGTTCGTTCAACAACTGGGCATGTTGATGACCACTTGGCAGGCGACCACCTTCCTGATTGGTGAGTACTTCACCGAAACCGACACCAACCCGATATTCACCGTAGCTGACGGGTTGATCTGGCTGCGCCAGAGTGTTGAGCGCAATTCCATGGTGCGCAAGATGGAAGTCATGAAGATGCGCGGCCAACCGACTTTGCCGGGTTTGCATACCTTCCGCATCGCCAGTTCCGGCATCAATGTGTTCGCACCTGCGCCGCTCAACCCGGTCGAGATACCGATGACGCTGCCGATGCAGCGCTTGAAAATGGGCGTGCCACGCCTCGACGAAATGCTTGGTGGCGGTTTGCCTCGCGGCTATTCGCTGCTGGTGGCGGGGCCTTCTGGGTCGGGTAAGAGCATCCTGGCGGCGACCTTTCTGGCCGAGGGTGCGCGCAATGGCGAAACCGGCGTTATCGCGGTGTTCGAGCAACGGCCCAACCGCTCGCAAAACGCTACCCTGGCAGACCTGATCCAAAGCGGAAGGGTCAGCCTGGTGGACAGCCGGGCGCCGGATTTGTCCATCGACGAAATCGTCCAACTGTTGCTGAGCGAGATCAGCCGCTTGAACGCCACGCGGGTGGTCATCGATTCGCTGTCGGGCTTTGAGCTGGCCCTGGCGCCGACCTTTCGTGCGGACTTCCGCGAGTCGCTGTCACGCATGGTCACCGCGTTGACCCGCGCCGGGGTCAGTGTATTGATGACCTCGGAGCTGGAAGACCGCTACACCGATCTGCGCTTCAGCCCTTACGGCACGGCGTTCCTGACCGATGCGATCATCGTGCAGCGCTACATCGAAGTGCGCAGCCGCCTGTTGCGCATCATGGCCGTGGTCAAGGTGCGTGCCAGTGCCCACAGCGATGAGCTGCGCCAATATCACATCAATGACGATGGCCTGCAGATCGGCGAGATGCTCGCTGACCAGGAAGGGCTGCTCGGTGGTCGTCCGACTAGCCAGCCAATTAAGGAACGATAATGTCTGAGTTGACCCATGAGTAAACGCGCTGGAGAGGACGAGCGTGAAGCAGCCAATGCTGCCCACGAACTCTTCCTGCTCGGCCAGAAAACCGTTGAAGCCCGAGCGGTACTGGCCGCATTGCAGCAGCAACTGAGTGACGCCAACAGTTGCCTGGAGGATTCCCAGCACGTCGAGCAGTTGATCGAGGCCAACCAGCAGTTGGTGCTCGCCATACTCCTGGCCCAATCCGTACCGGTCGCCATGCCGGGCATGGAAGAGCAACTGTTTCAGGAACTGCGTGAGGCCAACGCGCAACTGGTCATCGCAGCGCTCGGCGCCCAGGACCTGCAGGCGACAGCGGAGCGAGCGTTGGACCAGCAGAAAGGCATCCTTGCGATGGTCGCCCATGAACTGCGTAATCCGCTGACCCCCATCAAGCTGATTGCCGAGCGAATGGTACGGCTGCCCAGTGATCAACTGCCGCGCATGCGCGAGTTGATCGAGGGCCAAGTCCAGCATATTTCCCAACTGGTCGACGACTTACTGGATGTCTCGCGCGCCAGCACCGGCAAGCTTCGTATCAACTGCAGTGAAGTGGACATGCTGCGTATTCTGAATGCCGCCGTTGATGCCTGTAGCCCGGTGATGATTGCGCGAAAGCAACAGTTTGATGTCGAGCTGCCTGACGCTGCTCTGATCGTCAACGGCGACCCGGGCCGACTCGCGCAGATTTTGCACAACCTGCTGGCCAACGCGGCCAAGTACACGCCCGTAGGCGGCACCATCAGCATGACGGCCACCGTGACCGCCAAAGTGTTGCGGATCAGTATTGCCGACAATGGCATCGGTGTTACCGCCAAGGCACTGCCGTTCATTTTTGACCCGTACGTGCAAGACACACACGCCATCGGCTTCAACGTGACGGGCCTGGGCATTGGCTTGACGGTAGTGCGTGAATTGGTCGAAGCCCACGGCGGTAAGGTGACGGGGATGAGTGATGGGCATGGCAAGGGCAGCGAATTTGTGGTGACGCTGCCCCTGGTGCGTTAAGGGATCAACCGTGCTTCGCGCAACTTATCGAACACCTCGAAAAATGCCTGGTCGCTCGCCTGGTAGGCGGTGAACCCCATCTTCCTGCTCTTGGACATGTCCGTGACCACCTCGATCGGGCGCCCCAAGTCGGCATCGGTGTGCCAGGGCGAGGCGAGGCGGCTGATGTCCGTTTCCTTCAGCCCATGCTCCGCAGCGAGCTGGCTCCAGGCGGCCTGATCGTCGGCCATCTGACTCTCAAGCGGCGAGGGCTGGGCCGGGAAGTCTGCGGGTGTAAGGCCAAAATAATCGGCAATCTGCCCCCACATCCATTTCCATCGGAACACGTCGCCGTTAGTGATGTTGAACGCCTGGTTGGCCGCCGCCGGCGTGGTGGCGGCCCACAGCTGTTGTTGTGCCAATTGCCGCGCATCGGTCATGTCGGTGAGGCTGTCCCATTGCACGCGGGAACCTGGGAATACAAATGGGCGCCCAGTGTGTTTGCAGACACTGGCGTAGACGGCGAGGGTGGTCGCCATGTTCATCGCATTGCCCACGGCTACGCCGGTGACTGTGTGCGGGCGATGCACGCTCCAGGTGAAGCCGTCCTTTTTTGCGGCGGCGAACACTTCGTCTTCCTGGGCGTAATAGAAGTTCTCCACATCCAGGCGGCCTTGCTCCTCGCGGAACGGGGTTTGCGGCAGGCTGCCCTTGCCATAGTTTTCGAACGGGCCGAGGTAGTGCTTCAAGCCGGTGACCAAGGCCACATGCTGCACGCTGCCGGCGGGGCGCACGGCATCCAGCACGTTGCGCACCATGGCGGCGTTGACGCGGATGTTCTCGGCTTCGGTGGCCTGGCGCGACCAAGTGGTGATGAATACGTGGGTGGGTTTCAGATCGGCCAAGGCCTGTTGCAGCGATGCCGGGTCCTGCAAGTCGGCGGCGACTGGAATCACGCCCGGCACCTGTGATGGCTGGCGGGACAGCGCGGCGACCTGCCATTGTTGTTCAAGCAGTAGCTGGGTGATGGCGCTGCCAACGATGCCGCTGGCGCCTACGACGAGTGCTGTCTGGGTCATAAAATTCTCCCGAGGATGTAGGCTTCTGAGCCCCTGCGCGTAGGAGAGGTTCAACCTTATCCGTGAGTCTCGCGGCACCAAACAGACGAATCAGGGTCCATAAGCCCCGCACGAACATTCGCGCTTCTCCGTTACCCTCACCATAAGATTTAAAGCATGTACCTACGCACTATCGCTGTCGGGCTGTCGGCCCTTGTTTTGTTTTCTACCGCTGTAGATGCCCGCAGTCTGGTAAACCCCTACACCCCCACCGAACAACGCGCCTCATTCGATGGCTGTGCCGATCTCTTCCCTGCCGCCGCCCCAATTAAGACGGCCACCGTTCCGGCGTCGATGAAACCCCTGGCGCTGTGTTCCGAGACGTTTGCGGTGCTCTACTCACAGACCAGCAAGACCCCGTTGGTGGTGGTCGAACGCCTGAACGCTGCGCAGTTGAAAGATGCCAAAGGCGAGGAGCGCACCAACCAGTTCTATGCCGACCCGCGCATTCCAAAAGGCGGCCGCGCGGAGCTGAGCGACTACCGCAGCCAGCACCCGGCCGTTGACCGCGGCCACCAGGCTCCGGCCGCCGATGCTCCCAACGCCCGCGCCATGGCGCAGTCGTTTGCGCTGTCGAACATGGTGCCCCAAGACCCCACCAACAACCGCAAGATCTGGAGCAAGGTCGAGGCGGACGTGCGCAAGTTTGCCAAGCGCGCCGGCGGTGATGTGTATGTGTTTACCGGGCCGCTGTTTGACCAGGGTTACAGCACCATCGGTGACAACAAGGTCTGGGTGCCGACGCGCCTGTTCAAGCTGGTGTACGACGCCTCCAGCCAGCGCGCCTGGGCCTACGTGCTGCCCAATGCTGAAACGCGCATCCAGAAGCCGATGGACTACGACACCTTCGTGAAAAGCACCGGGCTCAAATTGCTGGGTAATCTTCCGGTGTCGGGGTCGATTGGGCGCTCCTGAATACGCGGCTTACTTAGCCTTTTTCAACGCCTTCAAGCGTTGGGTTGCACGTTGCACCGCGGCCATTTTCTCGGGGCGTTTCATGCGTTTCCACTTGCGGATGTCGTCCTTGCTGCGTCCACAGCTGACGCACAGGTCGCCGCTGAGCTGACAGGTGGAGACGCAGGGGTTTTCGATGTCTTTAGCCAAGAGGTCACCTGGAGATGGGGTAAAGGGGGCGCACTCACGCCAAACGAAACTCAACGGTGAGGTGGCTCACTTCATGCACCGGCTTGAGGCGCTCGCGAATGCTGTCGGCATCCGTGCTCGCCTGGCCGACCACGCTCACAATCGCCGCGTGGGCGTCGGGGCCGACGCGCCACACGTGCAGGTCGGTAATCCTGGCGTCGCCGGGTTGCTCGACCAGCTCGCGGATTTCGGCGGCGACGTGCTCATCGGTTTGATCCAGCAGCACGCCGGCGGTTACGCCCATCAGGCTCCAGGCCCAACGCGCAATCACGATGGCGCCGACGATACCCATCACCGGGTCCAGCCACACCCAGCCCAGGTAGCGCCCGGCCAATAGCGCCGCAATGGCGAGGACGGAGGTCAGCGCATCGGCGAGCACATGCACATAGGCGGATTTCAGGTTGTTGTCGTTGCTGTGGTGATGATGCTCGTGGTCATGCTCGTGGCTGTGGCCGTGCCCCAGCAACAGCGCACTGACGATGTTCACCAACAGGCCCACGATGGCAATCAGGGTCGCGGTACCGAACTGCACCGCGGTGGGTTCAAGCAGGCGGATCACTGACTCGACGCCAATGCCCAGGGCCACTAGCGCCAGGATCAGCGCCGAGGCGAAGCCACCCAGGTCGCCCACTTTGCCGGTGCCGAAGCTGTAGCGCGGGCTGCGCGCGTGGCGCTTGGCATAGGCATAGGCTGCAGCGGCAATGCCCAAGGCACCGGCATGGGTCGCCATATGAAAACCATCAGCCAGCAAGGCCATGGAGCCGGTGACGTAGCCGGCGGCAATTTCCGCCACCATCATTACCACTGTCAGCATCACCACCCACAGGGTGCGCCTGGCGTTCTCTTCGTGGGCAGCGCCGAGGAACACATGCTCGTGGGCGTGATTTGTCATGAGCGTCATTTGGCGTAACGCCGGATGGCTTCGAGCAGTTCTTCGACACCCTTGTTGCGTTCTTCCTCGCTGAGGGAAGGATCCGCCACGTGCGCCCTGGCGTGCTCTTCGATGATCTCTTCCATCAAGCCGTTGATGGCGCCGCGCGTAGCGGCCACCAAGTGCAGGGTCTTGGCGCAGTCAGCGTCCGACTCCAGGGCTTTCTCCACCGCCTGAATCTGCCCGGCGATGCGTTTAACCCGTTTTATCAGGCTGTCTTTGTTGGCTGTGATATGGCTCACGATATACCCCCCCTACCTATAGTGGGGCGGATGGTGTCATACCCCACCCCCCTATACAAGGACGCCGAAGCGAGGGTTACTTGGGCCGATCCAACCGATGCCGCAGGGTGTAGACCGCCACACCCACTGCCAGGATGCCCGACAACGCGCCAACACCCAGTGCCCAGCGCGGGCCCAGGTGGTCCGCGACCCAGCCGACGATAGGCGCACCGATCGGTGTGCCGCCCAAGGCCACGCCGACGCGCAGGGCAATCACTCGGCCGCGCATGGCGGGTTCGGTGGTGAGTTGCATCAGGCTGTTGGTGGTGTTGCTGAAGGTCATGGCACCGACGCCGATGATCACCAGCGCCACGGCGAACAACCAATAGTTCGGCGCCAGGGCCGCCAGCGTGCAGCCAATGCCGAAGATCGCCGCACCGTTGAGCAACGACTTGAACTGTGGCCGCTCGCGTCCGGCGGCCAGCAGGGCGCCGGCAATGGTGCCGATGGCCAGCATCGAGGAAAGCAGGCCAAAGGCGCGCGCATCGGTATGGAACGCAGTTACCGCCATGGTCGAGATAAAAATCGGGAAGTTCATGCCGAAGGTGCCGATCAGAAACAACATCAGCAGGATCGCCTTCAAGTCCGGCCGTGCCCACACATAGCGCAGGCCCTCGGTCAGGCTGCCCTTGGTGCGCAGTGCCCGCACCTTGGCGTGCTGCCCCGAAACCCGCAGGAAGAAAAGCGAAACCAGCACCGCAAAGAAACTGCTGCCATTGAGCAGGAATGCCCAGCCGGTGCCCACCGAGGCGATGGTCAGGCCCGCCACGGCCGGGCCGATCATGCGCGCCATATTGAACGACGTTGAATTGAGTGCGATGGCGTTGGACAAATCCTTCTCGGCCACCAGTTCCGCGACGAAAACCTGCCGCACCGGCGCATCGAACGCCGACGCGCAGCCGGACAAAAACGCGAACACATACACGTGCCACAGTTCGACAAACCCAGTGACGGTGAACACCCCCAGCGTCAGTGCCAGCAGACCCATGAGCGCCTGAGTGACCATCAGTAATTTGCGCTGGTCGTAGTGGTCGGCGGCAAAGCCGGTCCATGGCAGCAACAGCAACTGCGGCCCGAACTGCAACGACATCACGATGCCAACCGCCGCAGCGTTGTGCGGGGTCAACTGGGTCAGCACCAGCCAGTCCTGCGCGGTGCGCTGCATCCAGGTGCCGACATTAGAGACCAACGCCCCGGCGGCCCAGATGCGGTAGTTGGGGCTGCGCAGGGAGCGGAAGGTACCGAGGAAACTCATAGCGGTATTCGTGACTCCTCAAACAGGACGAGGTGATTTGAACAGGCGCTGCCGGCGCAGTACTCAGCCACAGTGACGGTCAATGTGGGAGTTGTCGAGCCCTGGCGAGGCTGCGATAGCGGCGGCATTGCCAACCTCTACGTTGCCTGACACTCCGCTATCGCAGCCTAGCTAAAGCTCCACAACTCCCACAGGCTATACTCGTCCGTTCGCAATCCCCCCTTCAAACAAACCGAGATACCCCATGAGCACCTCTCTCCCTATCACCCCCGCGCGCAGGCCTGTCGCGCCGTTGGTAGCCTTTGTCATCCTGGTGCTGGGCGCCTTGTTCCTGCAAAACAGCGTCGGTTCGCGCCAGGTGCTTTTGCTAGTGGTCGGCGCGGCACTGGGCTTGACCCTTTACCACGCTGCCTTCGGCTTCACCTCCGCTTGGCGCGTGTTCATCAATGAGCGCCGTGGCGCTGGCTTGCGGGCGCAGATGGTGATGCTCGCGCTGGCAGTGCTGCTGTTTTTCCCGGCGCTGGGGGCGGGCACGTTGTTCGGGCAGCCAGTGGTCGGGCTGGTGGCGCCGGCCGGGGTGTCGGTGGTGTTTGGCGCGTTTATTTTCGGCATCGGCATGCAGTTGGGTGGCGGGTGTGCCTCGGGCACGCTATTCACCGTGGGCGGCGGTAATGCGCGCATGCTGGTGACGTTGTTGTTTTTTATCTGCGGCTCGCTGATCGCCACACACCATGTGGACTGGTGGTTTGCGTTGCCGGCGTTCCCGGCGGTGTCCATCGTCAAGAGCTTCGGCGTAGTGCCCGCGTTGCTCGCCAGCCTAGCGATGTTTGCGCTCATCGCGGCCGTCACCGTGCATCTGGAGAAGCGCCGCCACGGCCAGCTTGAAGAAGGCGTGACCAGCGAACATCAGGGCTTGCGCCGCTTCCTGCGTGGGCCATGGCCATTGGTGTGGGGCGCGATTGGTTTGGCGTTGCTCAACTACGCCACCCTCGCACTGGCCGGGCGGCCGTGGGGCATCACTTCGGCGTTCGCCCTGTGGGGCGCCAAGGTGGCGAGCGGTTTGGGTGTGGACGTAAGCGCTTGGGCGTTCTGGCAGATGCCGGGCAATGCCAAGGCCCTGGCGGCGCCGGTGTGGGAGGACATCACCAGCGTCATGGACATCGGCATCGTCCTTGGTGCGCTGTTGGCCGCCGGCCTGGCTGGGCGTTTCGCCCCCAGCCTGAAGATCCCGGCCCGCTCGTTGATCGCTGCGGTGATCGGCGGCCTGCTGCTCGGTTACGGTTCGCGCCTGGCGTACGGCTGCAACATCGGCGCGTACTTCAGCGGCATCGCCTCGGGCAGCCTGCATGGCTGGGTGTGGCTGGTGGCGGCGTTTATCGGTAACAGCGTAGGCGTGCGCCTGCGGCCATTTTTCTTTGTGGGCGAGCGCCGTCAGGTGGCGCTGAGCGGCTGCTGAGTCAGTCTTGCGGGGAAACGCTTGGCGCCTGATCCGCTTCAGCCGCCAGCTTTTCCCGCTCTGCTTTGCTGATGTACCTGTCCTTGGATTTGGGCGCCAATTTGGCGCTGGCCTTTTTGGCCTTGGCCTTGAACAGCTGCTGCAGTTTTTTCTGGCGATTCATGGGTGTCTACCTGGGTTAAACGTGCCCGGATGATACCAGCTTAAAAATCGCAGCCAATGGCTAGCAAGGCTGCGCCGCCAAGCTGTTGCTGACCCTGCGTCCCAACACCAGCACCGTCACAAAACCGCAACCTACCAGCGCCGTGGCCAGGCTCAACAGCACCGCGCTGCCCATCTGGTCGACGATCTGCCCGCCAAAGAACGAGCCCAGGGCAATGATCACTTGGAACAACGCCACGAACAGCGGCATGCCGCGCTCGACATCCTTGGGCGCCACCACAAACATCCAGATACTCGCGCACGCCGGGAAGGCGCCAAAGGCAAAGCCCCACAGCGCGATCAGCATCGCCGCGCCGGTCATGCCGGTGGCGAAGTACGGGAACAGCGCGGTGCTGGTGCCGATCATCAACGCCACCAGCAGCAAGGTATTGCGCACGCTGCGGTTAGCCGCGAACCCGGCAAAAATATTGCCCATCACGCCTGCGACGCCGTACAGCAGCAACAGCGAACCAATGGTCGGCCCGTCGAAGCCAGAGCTGTGTTTGAAGAACGGCGCGACATAGGTGTAGGCCGCAAAGTGCGCCAGCCCGATCAGCAACACTGCGATCAAGCCGACCCGCGCTTGTGGGTTGATAAATAAAGCCGGCAGATCACTGATGCGAATGGCCTTCTCCGGCGTGAGTCTTGGCAGCAGGAACATCTGCGCCAACAGCACTGGAATGCCCACCAGCGCGGTCACCAGGAACGTCATGCGCCAGCCCATCAGGCCACTGAGCCAGGTGCCGACGGGCACGCCGAGTACGGTGGCCAGGGTCACGCCCATCATGATGATCGAAGTCGCCTTCGCTACGCCCACACCCTTGGGCGCCAGGCGACCGCTCAGGGCAATGGCCGTGGCCCAGAAACCGCCGATGCTGATGCCCAGCAACACACGGCCGAACAGCAGCAGGTTGAAGTCGCTGGCAAAGGCCACGACCGAGTTGGCGATGATCATGATCAGCGTCAGGCCGATCAGCAGATAACGACGGTCCATCGCGCCAATGCTCACCGACAGAAACGGTGCAGCGAGGGCGGCCATGATGCCGGGCAGCGTCACCATCAAACCCGCGTGGCCGGCACTGATACCGAGGTCGGTGGCGACATCGTTGAGCACGCCCACCGGCAGGAATTCACTGGTCACCAGGGCAAAGGCACCTACCGCGACCGAGAGAATCGCCAGCCACTGCTGTTTGACGCTTTGTTGATTATGTTCGGGACGGCCGCTGGAGGCCTGGCTCGCGCTTGGCATAGTGATGGGTTCCAAGAGGGGATGTCGCCTGAGGCCAGGCGCATGGGAAGAAGTGGGAAGCGATTATAGGAAGGGCCGTTGGTCGGCCTATAGGCGAGCGGTTCGATAGTAATCATCAGTGGTATCGATGTGAGGACCTTGGGCCGCTCCCATCCATACCACTTTGAGTTGAGTGTTCCGCCTTAATCAGTTCCGAAACGACCGACTCAAAAACCCAGTAATCAGCCCCACAACCTGCTGCTGAATCACTCCCCGCGCCCGAGCGCCTTCGCCATCCCGGCAAATCATGCCATCTCCCGGCGAGCTCTCTTCAATCAACGCAATCGCCCCCGGCTTGCAGATCGACATAAAGCTGAAGTGGGTAGCGTCGGCGATCTCCACATACTGCGTCGAAACTTTTGCCATCCGCCGGACCATATCGGCGGACTCCAATTCAGGCGCCATATCTTCCGTTGGTACACCCCCCGCAATCACCAGCGCCGGCACCGGCAATGCGGCGAGGCTGGCGTCGGTAAAGCCGCGCGACAGGCCCAGGTCCAACGACACAATGGCGGTGACGCGTTTGTCGCTCAAGTCAGCGGCCAGCTTGGCCTTGCCCTCTGGCGTGGCAGCGGGATTCATCTCGTGGTAGCCAATGCAACCGCCCAGCTTGGGATAGGTGCTGCACTCCTTGGCGAACAGGTCAGGATCGAAGCGTGCACCGGCGATTTCCAGCACGGTCCAGCCGCCGAGGGAATGGCCTACAGCGGCGATCTGTTTGTTCGCCACCGCGCCGAATTGCGTGGGCTGAGCCAACACTGCATCGATAGCACGGCTCAAGTCCGCCGGGCGCTGCCATAACTGCGCGGCTGCTTGCGGGCTGCGGTCCTTGGTGGTGGTGCCGGGGTGGTTGACCGCCGCGACGATATAGCCCTGATGGGCCAACGCACTGGCCAGCCACGTCTGTTTACCCCAATTACCGCCGTAGCCGTGGGAGAGCACGACCAGTGGATGTTCGCCGCTGGCGGGTGGTGCATCGGGTACGGCGAGGGCGCCGATGAAGACTGCGTTGTCGGCGATCAGCTTGGGTTGGGTGGTGGTGGTAGCGGGGTACCAGACGACCAGTTCGAGTGGTCGGTTGTTTTGCGCATTGGGCAGGGTGGTGGTCTTGAAGCCGACGAGGTTTTCGGCGGCGAAGGCGGGAGCGGTGAGGCAAATCAGGAACAGGGCGCGTAGAGCGGTTTTCATTGTTGTTATCGTCCTTGAAATGAGCGGCGAAGCATGACCTGAAACAAGCGGTTTTGGTAGAGGGGAGGCGGGACTAGGACGTTACCGACGTATTCCTACTTATTAGTATTACAGATCGCTCTTTCGTGAATTTAGGACGTTGCTATCTTACTTCGGTTAAAAAAGCGTGCGACGGTAGTGCCGTACTTCCTACCGTTGATTAATAAGGTGAGGGTTATGAAAATTCCAATCGAGATGTTGACTTTAATGCTTGGTTTGAATGTTCGTAAGTTCATACTCGTTTTGTTTGCGCTCTTGCTGTTTGTGTCTGCTAGTTTGGCGTTGGCTGAAGAGCGATCTTTCACTAAAGATGATACGCCAAGTCCTGTGCTGGTTTTGTCCAATGAGGGTGTTGGATTAGCCAATTTCTACGCGAATTCGTTGGACTTTCCCAGTGGTACTTTGCCTGATCCGAAAGAGTTACTAGAGATCGCGTGGCGTACAACGTACTACCCTGAAAGTGCCAATTCAAAGGTCGAACTCTGTTACTTTCGCCCCTATAGTTCTCAACCTAATTGCGTGGATATCGCTCCTAACTCATCTGGCGTTATCTATGAATTTAATGCCCAGAGTTTCAATCACGAATCACGTGTTGTCATCAAGCATTATGTCTTAGGTGGCACACCACCCTACAGTCGTCCTGCTGGCGTTGATACAGTGACTTTTCGATATAGGTACTAACTCGTAATACCGTGCAAGGGTCACTTATTACGGTGACCTCTGCTTTGATAAATAAAAACGTGCAGTTGGTCAAATTTTAGCCGCCTCTACAGGGTGAATTCTCATGGCAACTATCCACGCTTATTCCTCAGTGCCTAACAATCGCTTGGCTAGCAGTCCGGTTAATGCCGCAACCTCGCCAGCAATGCAGACAACGGCAGACACGGCTGGTGCATCTACCGCTACACACACTGATAGTGCGCCCCACACCGTATCGGTTTTGGCTCGTCAGTTGAGCGAAGCCTCAGTGCGCGCCGACACCCGCACCGCAGAGGCACCCGCCGATCCGCCGGACTCGATCATCGGCGACAGCTACCTCACGGATAAAGCGCAGCATGACGCCGAGGTCCCAGACACCGATCTTCCAGAGCTCCTGGCCCGCGCCCGACAGGCAACCGCCTTCATCAACGGTTCCGACAGCAACCCCTTCAAGGGCTTGGGACGTGATCAGTTGATCCTGATCGCCCATGACGACAGCGGCGCATTCACCACCAACGAACGCCGTGCCGCATGGCAAGAGATGGAATCTACGGCACCCGCCCAGGCGAGCAGCGCGAGTCAGGCATCGATTGACGGCCATGCTCTGATGGTCGCTCGCGTGTTCGGCAACTACGAGCCGCCGGTGGCCCAGCCACCATTGACCTCCTACAACCTAACTCAGAGCTCTTATCATTTCCTCAACCGCGATGATCGTGCCGTGATCTCGCAGATGTACGCTTACGCGCAGGCTGAAGGTGCTGATCTGGCCTTCGTCGATGACTTGGCCTGGCAGCTCGGCCATTATCGACATCTCAGCGACGGCGGTCAGCAGTTGAGCCACAACAATGGCTATACCTCGGAGGGTTATCGCATCACCTTCCACTTCAAGGAGCAGGACGCGGCTATTGCCTCGCGCATTCTTAATGGTTCGGCCATCAACAGCACCCGTATCGACCCAGGCTTCTTAAGGCATATTCTGAACCCGGACTACGGATCTCTCTCCAACATCGGCGGAATACCCTTCCTTGAACAGATGGTGCTCAAGTTCTCTGCTGAAGGTGCTTCACAAGCCGCGCTCGGCAGCGAATTCGCCACCTTCAACCGGATCGAAAACAAGGACAATGTCCTGGTCACGACGAATACGGACACCAAACTGCCGCCCTCAAAGGTAGTTGCCACCAACGTTAATGGCGTGTGGAGTTTGACCGAACTGGGTAAGTCCGCTGGCTACACGCTGGACACCGCTACCGGCAAGCTGCATCGACCAACAATGCCTCCAGAGGATGAAGCTCAGCAGGGCTTCATCCTGGAAACCTCTGTTGGTTCCGCGCAGAGTCGCTCCCTTATGGATGCCCTTGCCGACAGCGACGATCCGCCCGCCAAGCGAGCGATCTGGATGAACAATCTGTTCAGCCTGCTTGACTCGCCTGAGTAGCCTTACAAAGCCCAAATTAAATAGCGGGCATGCGGGATTAGGAAAATACCTGCGTATTCCTACTTATTAGTATTACAGAGCTGTCCTTCAATGTTTTAGGAAGTGCGTGGGTTTCTACGGTTAATGAATCGTGCAATGGTAGAAGTGAGATTCTTACAGCTGGATCCATTGGGCTCTTACGTATTAACTCCTCAAGTGATGGTGGCGATTATGAATAGCTCGATAGTGATTCGTTGCTCCGTAAATGCAAACAAGCCTGTGCGTGCCCTTGTTACTGCTCTGCTGGTATTGGCCAGTGGGGTGGTCGTTGCGGAGGAAAGGTCTATTTCAAAGTCTGGGGACCCCAGTCCCGTGTTGGTGTTATCCAATTCCGATACTCATCCGGGTGTAGGGTTTGCGAGTTTCAGTGTTGTTAGCTCGGACTTTCCCCCAGGAACGCTCATTGATCCCAAACAGTTAGTGGAGATTCAATGGAGTACAACGTTTTACCCTGACAGCATCAGGGAGGATGTGAGGCTTTGCTATTCAAGGCCCTTCAGCTCTCAAGAGGATTGCAGGAGAATCACTCCGCGTTCGTCTGGCACAGTGCAGGATTTTAACACTCAGTCGTTTGGTAATGGCTCGCGAGTTAGAATCTATCATGATGTATACGGGGGCACACCTCGCTATACGCGTCCTGCTGGCGTCGATTCAGTCGTATTAAAATATAGCTATTAATCAACTGAAAATTATTTTGTCCGTTTGGTTTTTTGGCTCTTTTACATGGAAAACAATGATATTAATGATGTGGCAGCGGCGCTGTCCTCCTATTTAGGAAGAGTGATCCATGATATCTATTAATCTTCATGCGTCGTCAGCCACTAATCGTATGGCAACAAGTAGTACTTCCAACGCCGAGCCCGTGTTTGCGGTTTCGTCAGATAAAGAAGAGCCCATTGCCGCGTCAACTTCGAACGGTGAAGTTACCAACAGCACCGTCTCAATCCTGGCTCACCAGTTGAGCGAAGCGGCAGCGCGTGCTGAAAAACGCGCGGGCTCGGAGAGCGAAAACCCGTTCCACTCGATTACCGGCGATAACTACATTGCCAACAAAAAACAACACGGTGCAGCGCTTCCCAATACCGATAACCCGGAACTCCTGGCTCGGGCCCGGCAGGCCAACGGCTTCGTCGATGGCACTGACAGCAACCCTTTCAAAGGGCTTGCGCGCGATCAGCTCAGCCTGATTGCTAGCGACGTTGGCGGTGCCTTCACGCTCAATGAGCGACGTTCAGCGTGGGAAGAGTTGCAAGCAACCGCAACCCCAATGGCTGCCAACCCGAAACTGCAACCTGCAAATGGGCGTGATCACCTGATTTCGCGTTTGTACGGGGGGGTTGAACCGCCGGTCGCCAAGCCACCTGCCACCGTCTATAACGGCACTCAAAACCACGCCGATTTCCTCAACCCTGAGGATCGTGCCTTGATCTCGGATATGTACGCTTACGCCGCAGCGGAGGGTGCTGACCTGCGTTTTGTAGATCACGTGGCCATAGCACTCGGTACCTATCGTCATTACAGCGACGGCCTTCAATTCGGGGGGAGTAACGTTCGCTATGACGGGGAAGGGTATCAGGTGACGTTCGATTTCAAGCCAGAGGACGCCGCAATCGCGTCAAGCGTCCTGGAGGGTTCGGCGATCAACAGCACCCGTATCGACCAGGGTTTCTTGCGACACATTCTGGACCCGGCCCAAGGTGCGTTTACAAACATTGGTGGCATACCGTTCCTGGAGAAGATGGTAAAAAAATTCTCTAATGAAGGGGCTGATCAGCCCCCACTCGCCAGCCAGTTCGCCACCTACCACAAAGTCAGGTACGAGGACCATATTGTCCAAACCACCAACAAGGACGTCAGGCTACCGCCCTTCAAGGCACTCACGGATAACGTCAACGGCGTTTGGATCCTCACCGAACACGGCAAGGCAGAAGGCTACACACTGGACAAAACCACTGGCCGGATAAGCAAGCCGGTCGCCTCTTTCGACAGTCAGACGTCACAACGCTCAATCTTGGACGACATTGTCCGCCAATCGCCCAAACGCTACTTCGCGGACTTTGTTGCCGGTGACCGTGAGGCGTTCGCCATGCGAAGAGTCTGGCCCGGCCATTTTTTCATGCTGATGAAAAACCAATAATTATGAGGATTTGATAAGCGATGCCCTAAGGCACCGCACAGTCCTCATGCCTCAATGAGATTCCAAAGCTGAAGATTTCAATAACGCCTACGCGTGCGTCAGCCCCGTCAACGTATCCGCAATCGTCTTCGTCCGCTGCGCCGTGCCCTCGGTCGCACGGCTGGACGCTTCCAACGCGTCCAGCATCTCTCGCAGTGCGCCCACACCGGTGGACTGGTCTTCGATCTGCTGGGCTACCCGCTGGATCTCACTCGACAGCAGGTCAATATCCACGCCAATTTCCGCCGCATTCTTACGCGTGATTTCCGCCAGCTTGCGCACCTCGTCCGCCACCACTGCAAAGCCCCGGCCCAAGTCGCCCGCGCGCGCCGCTTCAATGGCCGCGTTGAGCGCCAGCAAGTTGGTCTGCCCGGCGATCTGCTGGATTACCTGCACAATCGACTGGATCCGTAAACTCGACCCGGCCAGCGTGCGCGCACCTTCCACCGCCACATCCGCCTGGCTCGACAACCCCTCCACCGTGGCCCCGGCCTGGGCCGATACGCTGTTCTGCTGGTCGATGGTGCTGACCAAGTCATCCATCGACGCGTGCAACTCACCGGAATAATGCTTGAGCTGCGCCGCGATTTCTTCCTGCTGTTGCTCAGCCTGGGCCAGCACCTGGCCCAAGTCCGCCAGGCCTTCGAACACCGGCAGGATATTGCTGTCCAGCCCACGAGTATTCAGGGTGTTGGAGAAATCATTGTTCTTGAACGCAGCAATCTGCTTGACCACCACATGGTTCAATCCCGCCAGCTTCTTCACCTGACGGCGTAGGAAAAATGCCTTGAACTCGCCGTAATGAGCGATGAAATTGTCCACATACTCGTCACTGAAACTTGCGCCCTTGGCCACCCGGAAGAAGAAAATCGCGGTCAGCGTCTGGTTCAGGTTCAAACCCAGAATCTCCCCAAAGGTCGAGAATCCCGCCAACGGCACATCGCCAAACGTCCCCGCCATGCTGCCCAACTCGGCGCCGTTGTTCAGCCGGCGCAAGATGCAGTCATTCAAAATCCCCGCCACCGGTTGGCCGCCCTTGCCACGCAGGAACTGTTCATAGTCCAGGCGCGTCGCCTCACGCAACGGCGTACGCCGCACCATCACCAACTCCTCGCCCGGCGCCACGTCGCAAAACAACTGCACGATCTGCTGCTCGAAGTCGATACGCGCGATGGACCGCACAAACAACTCACTGCCTACCCGAATCGCAAACGAATAATCCGCCAGCTTCGACTCCAATGCCTGCGGCGCACAATTAAACGCATCACACAGCGCCTGCACCATGCTCTTGATATTGCCGGCGCTGTCGATCACCTGGTCAATCGTGCGGTCCTCCACCGAGGCCGTCAGCACACTGAAGGTCAAATCCGCCGGTTTGAAATTCTGGCTTTTGAACACCCCAAATCGCACCTGCGCCGCCGTCTTCACAAACACAATCTGCGCATGATTCTGATAACTGCGCTGGCCGTCATGAATCAGCGTCTTCTGGAAATCCGACTTACCCCCGGCCGATCCCCCTACAAACAAACACGGAAACCGCCCCGACTCATACAGCGCCTCCATAAAAAACGACTCCGACGCTGACAACCCGTCGAACACCACATACGCCAACGTATCGCGATGATCGATCGGCGTACGCACCTGCACCCGCTTGATATGCCCCACCAACTTGGCAATGCGCTCCTGCATCCCCAACCGCTTACCGCCGCCACGAATGTCCTCACACTCCAGCGGCACCATCACCACCTCGGCCGAGGCGATCAGACTGTCGTCGAACAGCTGCAACACCACCCGATCCCAGCGCTCGCCGGTGGCGCAATACAGCGAATTGGGCGCATTGCAGAGTTCGCCGGAAGTGGTGCACAGGCTGATGGTGGATTGTGGGAAACGGCGCTTGAGCTTGGCGGCGACCTGATCGATGTCCAAATGCGGCGAGATAAAACCGGTGATCAGGGTGGGGGTGATGCGCAGGGCGGTGAGAGCGGCGTCCAGGTCGTTGGCAGTGCTGGTGAGCGTGGCGGTGCCTTGACGATCGGCCCGGGCTTTTTTTAGAAGGGAGAGTGGGTTCATGTGGTCGACTCGATCGAGTGGTGATGCAGGGGTAGGCATGCGGTTAGTAGGGTTATCGGCAGGTTGGGTGGGGACTGGAGGGTGGGGGATGCGACGGATGGACGCGGGTGTGGGGATGTTCCCCAATATTGACAGGCTGCTTTCGGCCAAAAGCAGACGCTCAAAAATGGCAGGTATTGCAAAACTGTGGTCAGACCATAGGGTTGCTAGGGAAATGGTCGCCGCCGTTGTTGCAGGACTCGGACCATTACCTGCGTCCTGCGGCTAAACGGGGGACATTTCTCACAGCAACTCGGCTAGCGATGAAACGGAAACAGACCCTAGAGCTGAAAGCGCGAGATGTTCTCTCGCAATGTAACGCTGGTGCGTGCTAGTCCTTCGCTTTCCTGCTGAGCGCTGCGGAAGGCTGCAGCGGATTGCTCGGCGCTTTCGCTGACGGTCACGATGCCCCGGCTGATCTGCTCGGCAACGGTACTCTGCTGCTCGGCGGCAGCGGCGATTTGGTGGTTCATGCCGTTGATCCGCTCGATCATGGTTACGATCGTGCTTACCGCGTCACCGGCCTCGGAAACGCCGGACACCGACTGCGCACTTGAGCTCTTGCAGCGTTGCATATGCTGCGAGGTCTCGTCGGCAATTTTCTGCAGACTGGCGATCAGCCCCTCAATCTCTGAGGTGGCCTTCTGGGTACGCTGTGCCAGGCTGCGGACCTCGTCGGCTACCACCGCGAAGCCGCGTCCGGCCTCGCCAGCACGGGCAGCTTCGATGGCTGCATTGAGGGCCAGCAGGTTGGTCTGGTCGGCCACCGACTTGATCACTTCAAGCACGCCGCCGATATTGCCGGTTTCATTCTTCAGCCGGCCCATGGCCATGTTGGACTGTTCGATTGTCTCGGCCAGCTCGCCGATCATGTTGACGGCATCTTTGGCCTTCTGCTGGCTGTACAGGGCCGCGCTGTCGGCCTCGCTGGCGGCACTGGCGGCGGATTCGGCATTGCGCGCGACATCCTGCACGGTGGCGGCCATTTGGTGAACGGCGGTGACGATCTGCTCGACCTCGCACTGTGCCATGGCCACGCTTTCGGCGTTTCTCAGGCTCGATTGGCTAAGCTCCTGGCTGGATTCGGCCACGGTCTGTGAGGACAGGTTTATGCCTTTGGTCATGTCCCGCAGGTTCTCCTGCATGCTCAGCAGGGCGGCCATTATGCTGGCTTGTGGAGGCTCAATCGTGCGCTCGCTAGCGCGCAAATCGCCCTTTGCAACCCGTTGGGCGAGCTGGTTGAGTTCACTCGGTTCGGCACCCAGCGCGCGCAGCAGGTTGCGGCTGATGACGTAGCCCAGTACCGCTGCTAGTAAGACGGCCAGCGCAGTAATGGCGAGCAGAAGGTTGCGTTGTGACAGATAGTGTTCGTCATTTTCGCTGACCTGCAGGTCTGCCTTCTGGTTGGTGTAGCGCAGGTATTCGCCAATTGCCTGGGTCAGCTCGGCCAGTAATGGTGTGCACTGCTCGCTGACCATGCGCAGGGCCTCGTCGTTTTCACCCTTGAACAGGTGTTCGGCAATGGTGTGCGCTACCGGTTTGTAGCGGCTCTCGACCTGCTCGATGGTTGAGAACAGTTCTCGTGCTTTGGGCGACACATCATCATGGTTATCAATTGCCTGGCGTAGCGCGGCGAGGCTGGTGGCCACCATTTGTTCGTTGACGGCAATCGCGCCCCGCTGCTGTCCTCTCGCGGTGACATTGCTGTTCAATGCGATGTTACGCAGGGCAATCGCGCGCTGGGCGGCGGCGTCGTTCAGTGTGTTGGCCAGGCGGGTGCGTGTATCAACGCCATTAACGTAGAGAAAAAAGTCTTTATTGCTGTTGGCCAGGGCGTACAGCGAGATAGCGGCGATCAGCAACATAAACGCGAGCAGGCTGGCATAGCCGGCATAGAGACTGGTCCGCGTAGAGAGCCGGGGAGTGTGCGATGGCATGATGTACCTGCGTAATGGGAGGAGCAATTAGGGACACCTGCAAGCGTATGTATTCGCCCTTTGTCCGCATCCTGCGCAGGTATTCTTTTGTTCGACGGCAACGAGTAGCGGCGTTATCTCCTGGCTAGTTTAAACTTGTACAAGTTTTTATACTTGTACAGGTCTTGTACAACTATATTGCTGTGATGTCGTCATGACATCACTCAATCCGATGAACGGTCAGTACCCCCCGAATTCTGGCAGGCGCGAGAAATAGAGGCCTGGCTATCGGGCTGACTACTGTTTGGCGGCGATACAGCCCAAGGCCATCTTTGGATAGATAGGATTCTGAGAGCGCTGTAAAAATGCGTAGCGTTATTTTTGTACAGGTATTTCGTATGGGGGGTGAGCTAGGGCGCGCTAATTGTGAGCATGCTTTGCGCTAGGGGCTGTTGCCGTTTCATCGCAAGCCGCGTTGCTGCGAGAAATGGCTCGCGGTTATGGGGGGCCATTTCTCGGATCTCCATGCGAGATGGCGGGGCAGGTTTGCCCAACGTGCGGCGAGGGGGTTATGCAAATGGTGAGCGATGGCGTTGACTGCCCCACTTGCGGGACATTCATTCCGGCTGGCCGAGCATGGGAGGGACTAGCGGATTGATCGACATTAACGTCTGATTGGTCGATTTTGCCAGCTTATTAGCCGCCAGTTATCTCCGACGTTAATGTCTGCTTTTGGCCGATAGCTGCCCTTCGTGATAGCCAGTTACTAGCCACTACGTGTCAGTCGACTGATTAGACCGGGACGGTTACGCTGGCGTTTTAGCATGCACGGAAGAGCGTATGACAGAGGTGTACCAAGGAAGCTGTTTATGTGCCGCTGTCCGTTATGAGCTATCCACCACACCGCAAGCAGTGAGTCATTGTCATTGCAGCCAGTGTCGCAAAGGTCATGGGGCGGCATTTGCTTCTTACGGCAGCGTTCCGCGTAGCGCGCTGCAAATACTTAGCGGCGCCATCCATATCAAAACCTATGCATCTTCAACGACGGTATCACGCGAGTTCTGCGTGCAGTGTGGCTCGGCCTTGTTCTGGTCACGGTCTCAAGGCGAGTTTGCCAGTTGGGTTTCAATAGCACTGGGTACGCTCGATACGCCCTTCTTGCCTCGAAAGCAGAAACACGTTCATCTCGACTCCGCAGCTCACTGGTACATTCCAACCACCCCATGCCCTCCAGTTGATTGAAGTCTTCTGGGCGAAAGCTGCCTGTCGCTCTGACCCCTTGTTGTTGACCGATATAGGCATTGACGTAAAATCGCCACCCCCAAAAAATCAGCTTGCATAGCGAGAAGGAGCTTCGATGCAACGGGTGATGATTGTTGGTCAACCTGGGTCTGGCAAAAGCACTTTGGCGCGCGAGCTTGGTCAGCGCACTGGCTTGCCGGTCGTTCATATCGACACTATTCACTGGCAGCCAGGTTGGATAGAACGAAGCCGGGACGAGAAAACGCAGCTTTGCCTCGATGTCGAGGCCCGTGATTGCTGGATATTCGAAGGGGGCCATTCGGCCACTTGGGAAAATCGGATGGCCCGTGCAGATCTTTTAATTTGGATTGATCGTTCGGCGACGCTTCGATTCTTGCGCGTACTGCGCAGAACGCTGCTCCAACGGGGTCAATCTCGGCCTGACTTGCCCGAGAACTGCCCCGAACGGCTGGCGAACCTGCCGGAGTTTTTTAGATTCATGTGGCGGACGAAAAAAACAGCGCGAGCAAAGATGCAGCAACTCGTGGCAACTGCACCATCAACCTGCCGCGTGGTTTATCTGCGGTCTAATCGAGAGGCCAGGATGTTTCTCGCGAGCATTGAAAATTCGGCTGGTCAGGCTCCGCGAGATTGATCGTTGGTTGGCTGCCTCGCTACGTAAACTGCGGGTCGTCATGCGGGGACAATGCCCTTCAAAATCCGCGTCGCCTGGCGTGTATCGCGCGCTCAATATCCCTCCATAAATAGCACTGCCTCCAATTGGCGTACGTTGTAGGCCAAGCCCGATCGCGTGCTAAGCGACCGCGCAATGGATGCTACAAGACGATTTGCATCGAGCTGCGCTGGCCATGACATATATGCATTGCGCCACACGGTACGAGTCGCTCGTGGCCGACTACCGCCACGTCCAGCGATCAGGCCTAGGTTGGGGTAGTGCGCTTTGAAGGAATCGAGTTCGGCGTCAACGAACACGGCCTCGGCAATACCCACCAATGCGGTGGCTACACGCGAGTCATAGATCACAAAGTCGTCTGGGTAAAACATGGCGTACAGCTTCGTCCATGCGCTGTTCATTGCAGCTGGGTTCTGAGCATTGCGGTTAGCAGCACGTTGCAGGTTGGCGACGACCGCGTCGGCATCCCGCGTGGGCAGGCGCACTCCGCCCCACTGGCAGATAGACGCGAATAATGCCAACACCGCATCGGCATTACCGGCAAGGTCAAGACTTAGCACTCGCGCCTGAGCAATAAACCCCTGTAGCACTTGCTCTGTTGCTACGAAGCTTACTCCCGGCGAGGGCCAGAAGTAGCTGCTCAATCTCGCATCCAGTCCCTGAGCTGCCTGGGCTGGGTAAACCTTCCGGCGGCGACGATCGTAAATTTGAAAGGGTTCATGTTTAAGGTAGAAGGCAAAGCGCGCTTCCCAGGGGCTCAAGTCATGGCAACCCATGGCAGCCTCAGCAGCGGGCTCGACTTCAGCGGTCAGCTCCTGCGTCTCGTCCATGCCGAGCAACTCATACAAGCCCTCGGCCACACGCCGGTAACGTGCCACCTGGCCGCTGCGCGCCCAGTAACCGGTGAGCTCACACAGGTTTGCCAACTGCGTATTGATTGTGTTGGCGGCGAAGAAGTCCAAGCCCACGCGATAGCGTTCGTTGGTATCGGTCGGGTTTAAGTAGACCTTACGGCAAGGGGTTTTAAGGTCTGCAGCGCGGAATTTTAGCGGTAGCGCGCCGGCGTGGATTTTAAGGGCGATTGCGTCGTGCAGGGCCATTAGGCATTCCAAATGCTGGGGGTAAAGAGGTGCGATAGGCTACTCGGCGTCAGGCGTGCAATCCAGTGTGGTAAGCCGATGGCTAAGAATTCAAAAAGGTCCGCGCTCAAGCCCAAACGCCCTGCGTTTGCTCTCATTTGTTAAGTCAGTAATCCGGCTGACAGGGCCCGCATGCCTGATGGTTATTCACCAACAGCGCTCAGTTGGCCCGTCGGGGCAGCAGTGCAGAAAGGTAAAGTACAGCGCCGTCGTGCCGATACAGGCGCGAGTAATGCGATGTGCTCAGGGATTTCTAACGAAAACCTAGAGGACGTTTGGGGTCATGGCTGGAAAGTTAATTACAGCTATTCATTAGACATACGGAAGCCATAATGAAACGGATTGAGCGAGACTTCGTTACGCTGTTCAACTACCTCTGGTACAAGGATTTTCCCGTTACTGAAAAAGCTGGCCTAGCGAATAGGGCCAACTGGACGATCCATATGGGCCTCGTAATTCGTCAATGTGCCAGCCTGATGGGCGCACGGGCTCTTTTCGAATCGGGCGGGCGTACCGATGCGGTGGTTCAGTACTCCGAAAAGGATATTCTGACTTTCGTGGAATGGGAGTGGAAGCGTGCCCACACGGACATCAATGAAATCCAAAAGCTGCATAGCAAGGCCGGTCAGGCAGCATTTCAGACGTTCATTGGGTACAGCCGTGTAGAGGACATTCAAAAGGCTTTAGACCAGGCGTTGAACACATGGATCGATGCTAAAAGCCCCTTGATTTATTTTCTGATCACCTACGACGTAGTTAAAGGCAACCGCCACTTCGTTGATCTTGTGACCTATGAATTTACAAAAAACCGGTGCAAGAAAATACGCAGTCAGCCGGCGTTACCCTGGATGGTAAATCGAAAGAAGTTCATCGACGCTGATGAAAACACATAAAGCCTGAAAGACTTGGGTACTGTTGCCGATGAGCATTTCCCTGCTGGCCTCATTGGCAATACCGAGCAACGTGGTCACCGAGCCAGTGCGTGAGGTGCTACTACTCGACGACCTCGCGTGATTGGCGTGTCTAGCGATGGTCCGTCTCGCGTGTCATCAACTGATCGACCAATACCACGTCTAGTTCACTAAGTTGGTGAATCGCCAACGCCACATCCCGCTGTTTCCCTTCAGCTCATCCGACAGGCCAAGCAACAACGCAGTAACCGAAGAAAAAGTCTCATAGCTATCAGCAATCAACACTTCACTGCGAACATCGTCAGCAACGCTGAATAGCGTCGTCGTGTGCGGGGGAGGCGTCTCCAGCGGTTCTGCCCCCGCGTTGAGGTAGTGATCAATCGCACGATGCGCCGCCTGATTCAGTTTCAGGTCGGGATCGTTCCTCAGCCTTGCACCCGTGGTGGTGTGGAGTCGGATACTGGCGTTTCTGGTTCGTCAGCGAGTTGCATGGCCGACAGCGCTTTCAGCTTGTGATGGGGGCCGGTGAAGCGTGTGTCGCCATCCAGTACTGTGAGCGTGATCCGTTCTGAAACGCACCGATGGAATGGGGTGAACATGCGTTTTTTTGGGTAGTAAACGCCTTCCGACGTCTCGGAATACTTTAAGGCGATCATCACTTTTTGCAGTGCAGCGGGGCTGATACGACTGGCAACGCGCCACTCGGCAAGTGCGGCGTCGCGGTACATGTTGTAAGTCCGCCCTATGCATGCGCCCAGGGTGCCGCCGTAAAGGACGTTGCTCTTGAATGTGTCGGTTATGCCCATGATGTGTGCAGCAAACAGCAGAATGGCCGTCGCTACAAAACAGAGGAGGATGCTTTCCAGTAGTGCCAATGCCTTGTAAGGGTCAGCGGCTAGTTGGTCTTTGAGCTTAAGTCGGGTGATGGCAGTGTCGGCGTGTTTTGGCGCGTGGGTGTTAAGCGGTTTCAAGCGTTACCCCTCCTGGGTTGAGTTTTCCTGATCGAGAACAACTCGCATTCTACGTAAAGTGAAGCGGCCATCCCCGTTTTTGCTCGATTGAACTTGGTATTGCCCAGGATTGCCCCATAACTACCTCTGTCTCCATTAACCGCAAGGACAAACCATGACCAACCCAACCGAAACCGCCATCCTCGCCGGCGGCTGCTTCTGGGGCATGCAAGACCTGTTGCGACGCTACCCCGGCGTGCTGCACACGCGAGTCGGCTACACCGGTGGCGATGTGCCGAATGCCACCTATCGCAACCATGGCAACCATGCTGAGGCGATTGAAATCGTGTTTGACCCGGCGGTGATTTCCTACCGGCAGATTCTTGAGTTCTTTTTCCAGATCCATGACCCCAGCACGCCGAATCGGCAGGGCAATGATCTTGGGCCGAGCTATCGTTCGGCGATTTACTACCTGAGCGAACAGCAAAGGGATATTGCCGAAGATACCGCGGCTGATGTGGATGCCTCCAAGCTGTGGCCGGGACGTGTGGTCACGGAAATTGAACCCGCCAGGGAGTTTTGGGAGGCGGAGCCGGAGCATCAGGATTATCTGGAGCGGATACCGAACGGGTATACCTGCCATTTCATCCGGCCGAATTGGAAGTTGCCCAAGCGGGCGTCATCGGGGTCAGCTCCCTGAGCGCCTGCGCCCAGCCAAGGACGAATATGTCCAAGCCTCAAATGGCGAAAAAAACGCACACAGGGCATGCAGGATGGCCGGCGTGGTCATCATTGCCTACGTCCTTGTCGTCAGAAAAGTCGCCATTTCAGTGCTTTGGCCAAGTGCCATCGCTCGTTAGGTAGGAATGGCCAAGTCCGGTTGATTCAAATCCCTTCCTGCTCCATCAGCCTGGCCGACAGCGCTTTCAGCTTGAAATAGGGGCCTGCGAAGCGCGTGCCCCCATCCAGTGTGGTGAGCGTGATCCGCTCTGAATCGCACCGATGGAATGGGGTGAACATGCGTTTTTTCGGGTAGTAAACGCCTTCCTGCGTTTCGGAATACTTCAAGGCGAGCATCGCGTTTTGCAGTGCAGTGGGGCTGATATGCCGGGCAATGCTCCACTCGGAAAGTGCCGCGTCGTGGTACATCCAGTACGTCGCGCCTATACATGCGCCCAGTGTGCCGCTATAGAGGACGTTGCTCTTGAATGTGTCGGTTATGCCGACGCTTTGTGCAACGAACAGCGTAAGGGCCGTCGTTACCAAACAGAGGAGGGTGCTTTCCAGCAATGCCAATCCCTTGTAAGGGTCTACGGCCAGTTGGTCTTTGAGCTTAAGTCGTGTGATGGCCGTGTCGGCGTGTTTTGGCGCGTGGGTGTCAAGCGGTTTCAAGCGTTACCCATCCTGGGTTGAGTTTTCCTGATCGAGAACGGCTCGCATTTTACGCAAAGTGAAGCGGCTGTGTAGGACGTTTTCCTTGGGCCCCATCTCTATCGTTTGCCGCCTCACCGGCTCCCCCTTTACTCCGGCTTCTTGTAGGCCTTGTACTCGTTCTGCAGCACGATATGGTCCGCCACGTATTTCGCGTCGTGCCACACCCCATAGATAAACGACGACGCACGGTTCACCAGATTCGGCAGGCCCAAAAAGTAAACGCCGCTTTGCGCCGAGATTCCGCGTTTGTGGAACGGCTCGCCTTTCTCATCAAACGCATCCACCTTCAACCAGCTGAAATCGAACTTGAAGCCGGTTGCCCAGAGAATGGTGGTTACACCGGCTTCAGCCAGGTTGAGGCTGAGGATCGGATCAAGCAGGCACTCCGGGTCGGGCAGCAGTTCCCAGGCTTGCGGTTCCAGCGGGAATGGCAGGCCGTTGGCTTCGATATACGCATCCGCATCACGCAGTACATCAAAATACGCACGATCCCCTTCGGCCACGTTTTCGGCCAGGCCCGGTTGGAAGGTCATGACGCCGTCCTCCCAATTCTGGGTAACGCCTACCAGGTGAATGCCTTGGTGCGCCAGTCGGCGGAAGTCGACGGTCTTGCCGCCTTCATAGCCACTCACTGCAAACGCCACGTGCTTTTTCTTCGGCTGGATTTTGACTTCGTCCCACAAACCCAATGCGCCCAGCCACCAGCAGTAGTCGCGGCTGCGGTAGGCGCGGGGTGGGCGATAGTGTTCGCCGACGGAGAGGTACACGGTTTTGCCGGCCTTTTGCAGTTCTTCGGCGATTTGTGAGCCTGAGGCGCCGGCGCCCACTACGAGTACGGCGCCTTCGGGGAGTTGGCCGGGGTTTTTGTAGGTGGACGAGTGCAGTTGGTGAATCGGTGCGGTGGTGGGGACGATGTTGGGGATTGAGGGGCGTTGGAACGGGCCGGTGGCGGCGACGACGTTGGTGGCTTCGATCACGCCCGCCGAGGTCGTGACTTTGAAGCCGGGGCGGCCGAGGTGGCGCTCTACTTGTTGCACTTCTACGCCAGTGCGCACCGGAGCCTGGAGTTTGTCGACGTAGGCTTCGAAGTAGTCGGCCATGCGTTCTTTGGGCGGGAAGGCTTCGGGGGAGAGGCCTTCGAAGGTCAGGCCGGGGAAGCGGTCGTGCCAGGCGGGGCCGTTGGCGACCAGGGAGTCCCAGCGCTCGGAGCGCCAGCGTTCGGCGATGCGGTGGCGTTCGAGCACGATGTGGGGCACGCCCATCAGGGACAGGTGTTCGCTCATGGCGACGCCGGCCTGGCCTGCGCCGACTACTAGGGTGTTGATGGTTTCGACGGTCATTGGCGTTTCCTGGAAAGTAAGAGGTTTATTAGCAACACCGAGGGTCCACATTGGGTCTGCTGTGTTTTCGAGTTCGCATTTAAGGCTTGAGCAACTCGGCCACCGCCGTCAGCGCCAATTCATATCCCAACGCCCCCAGCCCGGCGATCACACCGGTGGCGGCCCTGGACACGTAGGAGTGATGCCGAAAGCGCTCGCGCTTCCAGATATTGCTCATGTGCGCTTCGATGATCGGGCCGCCGAAGGCCAGCAGCGCGTCAAGGATCGGCACTGAGCTGTAGCTGAGGCCGGCGGCATTGATCACCAGGGCGTCGCTGTTCAGGCGCGCCTCTTGAATCCAGTCCACCAGCACGCCTTCGTGGTTGCTTTGGCGAAAGTCCAGGGTCAGGCCCAACTCGCCGGCGTGGCGTTGGCAGCGGGCTTCGATGCTGGCGAAGCTTTCGTTGCCGTAGGTGCCGTGCTTGTCCAGCCCGTAGATGTTGGCATTAGGGCCATTGAGGAAGTACACGCGGTGTGGCATGACGGGCTCCAGGTTATTCGGCGACGGTCAGCACGACTTTGCCGACGTTGGCGTTGGCTTCCAGCAGGCGATGGGCATCGGCCGCTTGAGACAGGGGCAACTGCGCGTGGATCTGTGGGCGCACCACACCGGCCGCCAGCCAGGGCAACACGCGCGAGCGGATACACGCCGCCAGGCGGGCTTTTTCAGCGTGGCTTTTGGGGCGCAGGGTGGAGGAGGTGAGGCTGAGGTTTTTGCGCATCAGCACCTGCAAGTCCAACTCGATGTTCGCGCCTTGCAGGAATGACAGGCTCACATGCCGCCCGCCCATGGCCATGGCCGCCAGATTGCGCGCGACATAGGGGCCGCCGACGTTATCCAGCACCACGTCGACGCCGCGTCCTTGGGTGCAGTCGTGCACCACCGCGACGAAGTCTTCCAAATGGCGGTCAATCGCACGCCATACACCCAGCGCTTGCAGCATCGCGACCTTTTGCGGGCCGCCTACGGTGGCGATCACCCGCGCCCCCGCAGCCTGCGCACACTGCACGGCAAAGCTGCCGACGCCACTGGCGGCGCCGTGGATCAGCACGCTGTCGCCGCTGCGCAGGCGCCCGAGCTCAAACAGGGTGTGCCACACCGTGAACGCCGCTTCCGGAACCGCAGTGGCAGCGTGCAGCGATAATCCCGCCGGCACCGGCAGGCAGTGCGCCGCCTGGGCCACGCAGTACTCGGCGTAGCCGCCGCCGTTGAGCAAGGCCATCACGCGATCGCCCACCGCACATTCATCCACGCGGCTGCCCACCGCGACCACAATGCCCGCCGCTTCCAGGCCCAGCACATCGGTAACGCCGGGTGGGATTGCTGAGCCGCTGCGTTGCATCAGGTCGGGGCGATTGACCCCGGCCGCCACGACGCGAATCAGCACCTCACCGGGTTGCAAAGCCGGCATAGGGCGTTCCACCACCTGCAGCACTTCAGGGCCACCGGGCTCACGGGCAATCACCGCTTTCATACGGATACGGTCCAGTCGTCCGGCACCACGGCGATCACATCGATTTCCATCAGCCACTCCGGCTGGCCCAGGCCGGAAATCACCAGGCCGGTGGAAATCGGGAACACACCTTTGAGCCATTTACCGACCTCCTGGTACACCGGCTCGCGGTAGCGCGGGTCGATCAAATACGTGGTGGTCTTGACGATGTGCGACAGGTCCGAGCCCGCCTCTTCGAGCAGTTGCTTGACGTTCTTCATCGCCTGTTCGGCCTGGGCGCGCGGGTCGCCGAGGCCGATCAGGTTGCCGTCGAAATCGGTACCGATCTGGCCGCGCACATAGATGGTGTTGCCGGCGCGCACGGCCTGGCACAGGTCGTTGTCCAGCGCCTGGTTGGGATAAGTCTGTTTGGTGTTGAACATGCGGATGCGGGTGTGGGTAGGCATATCGAAGGGCTCGTCGTAAGCGGGATGAAACCAGCTTCACATCGCCCCCTCTCGGGCGAAACCAGCATTTGCGCGGGGTAGTGCTTAGGAAAAACCGAAGCCCCTGTAACTCATCGGCTCGCCCATGACCCGGCACGAACCCTGCAACGCTCGCCGTACAGTCATTGTTGAGGGGCAGGCGTCATGCTCAGTCGTATTACTCAGCGTCAACTGGAGTATTTCGTCGCGTCGGGAGAGGCGGGCAGCATCAGTGCTGCGGCCGAACGCATTCATGTGTCGTCGCCGTCGATCTCGGCGGCGATCACCCATATGGAAGCTGAGTTGGGCATCCAGTTGTTTATCCGCCACCACGCCCAGGGCATTTCCCTCACGGCGGTGGGGCGTCTGGTGATGCTGGAGGCTAAGCAGATCCTGGAGCAGATGAGCAACCTCTACACCATCGCTTCGGAGTCACTGAACACCGTGCGCGGGCCATTGCGGGTCGGATGCCTGGAGTCGCTGGCGCCGATGATCACGCCGGAATTGGTATTCGGTTTCGGCCGTGCGTTCCCCGGTGTGCGCTTGACCCAGGCCGAAGGCAATCATGAGGAACTGCTGGAAAAACTGCGCAGTGGCGAACTGGATATCGCCCTGACCTACGACCTGGTGACCAGTCCGGATATCGACTTCCAACCCCTCGCGCACCTGCCGCCGTATGTGATGGTGGGCGAGTATCACCCGCTGGCGAGCTTGCCCGCGGTCAGCATGCAAGACCTCGAGGCCTACCCGGTGGTGCTGCTGGATACGCCCTGGAGCCGCGACTATTTCCTCAGCCTGTTCATCCAGGCGGGCACCACGCCGAACATCATCATGCGTTCCACCAACCTCGAAACGGTGCGCGCCATGGTCGGCAATGGCATTGGCTATTCGTTTGCGAACGCGCGGCCCAAATCGAATATGTCCCAGGACGGCAAACGCGTGATCCGCCTGCGCCTGGCCGGTACACATCGGCCTATGAAGCTGGGTTACGCCACGGCGAGCAACACCCAGTTGTCCCGTGTGGTGTCGGCGTTTGCCGAACGCTGCCGCATGTTTGTCTCCGACCAGTACATCCCCGGCATGGCGCCGCCGAGCTTTTTTGACCCGCATGCGGTGCGGGTGTTGAGTGATGTGAGCTGAGATTGCACCAATAGATGGCGTGGGCGGTGAGGCGAATTCAGACGCGCACCATTTCGGCCAGTGCATGCTCTCTCCAGAACACAGCAGGGAAAATGTGGGAGCGGGCTTGCCCTCTCCCACAGTGGATTTTTGCTTCGCTCAGGACTGCATAGGTTCTGCCTACCCAGTGCCCCGGCTTTTACGAATTGACCCCAAGACCCCGCCGCCACGACTCTCATCCCATCGAGGCAGACCCACTTCATTTTTTGCAAGGCGCAGCGACGATGACATTCGACTGGAATTACATGTTTGGTTTGCTGGCTGATGCCGAGTTCTGGCGTGCGACGTGGACGGTGATCAAGCTCAGTACCCTGACCTGGGTGTTGAGCATCGGCCTGGGCTTTCTGCTGGCGCTGGCCAAGCAGTCCAAGCATGGCCTGCTGAGCGTGCCGGCGCGGGGGTATATCTGGTTGTTCCGCAGCCTGCCGCTGTTGGTGCTGCTGATCTTTATCTACAACTTGCCCCAGGCATTGCCGGGCACCTCGGCGGTGCTGGCCGACCCGTTCTGGTCCGGCTTGTTGGCGCTGGTGATCTGCGAAACGGCGTATGTGGCCGAGATCCATCGCGGTGGCTTGCTCTCGATTCCCAAGGGCCAAGGCGAAGCGGCGCGGGCGTTGGGGCTGAGGTTTTTCGGTACCCAATGGCGCGTGGTGATCCCCCAGGCGCTGCGTGTGGCGTTGCCGTCGCTGGCCAACGAATACATTTCCATCGTCAAGCTCACCTCGTTGGTGTCGGTGATCTCTCTGACCGAGATCCTGATGGTCGGCCAGCGCCTGTACTCGCAGAACTTCCTGGTGATCGAAACCATGGCGGCGGTGGCGTTCTTCTATGTGTTTATCGTCACGGTGTTCGACTTTTTGCTCAAACGCCTGGAGCGCTTTCTCGACGTCAACCAGCGCAATGTCTCCCGCGTGCCGGATGCACACGTGCTGGCCTTGGCTACCCAACAGCGCACCGCCCTGCAACGCCCGGAAAGTAACGGCGCTGCGGCGCTGCAAGCCTCGCGGTTGCACAAGGCCTACAACGACATCGAGGTGCTGGGTTCGGTCAACCTGCTGATTCAGCCGGGTGAAGTTGTGTCGGTAATCGGCCCGTCGGGCTCCGGCAAGACCACGCTGATCCGCCTGCTCAACGGCCTCGAGCAACTGGACAATGGTGAGGTTCATATCAATGGCCTGCCGTTCATTCACCTGAACAAGGTGGGCGCGCAAAAGCCCCAGTACATCGAGCACGCCGAGCATCGCCTGAACATCGGCATGGTGTTCCAGAGCTTCAACCTGTTCCCGCATTTGAGCGTGCTCGACAACCTGCTGATGGCGCCGAAGTACCACCGCCTGGGTCGCACCGACGCGCTCAAGCAACAGGCATACGCGCTGCTGCACAAGGTCGGCATGCTCGACCATGCCTGGAAGTACCCGCACCAGTTGTCCGGCGGCCAGCAGCAACGCGTGGCCATCGCCCGCGCCTTGATGATGCGCCCGCAAATCATGCTGTTCGACGAGCCCACCTCGGCCCTTGACCCGGAGAAAGTCAATGAAGTGCTGCAGGTGATCGAAGCCCTGGCCGGGGAGGGCATCACCATGGTGATCGTCACGCACGAGATGAATTTCGCGTTCAAGGTCTCTGATCGGATCGTGTTTATGGAGAAGGGGCGTGTGGTCTGCGATGACACGCCCGAGGTGTTGCGCCGCGGCCAGAACCCACGCGTGGAGGCGTTCCTAAAGGACGTCTCGCTGGCGTGATCTCTTTAACGCTCAGGAAAAAACAACATGATTGAGCAAGCACACATCGAACAATTCCAGCGCGACGGCTTCCTGGTGGTAGAAGGCGTGTTGTCGCTGGACGAAGTGGCCGCGCTGCAGCATGACTTCGACCAGTGGGTAGAAGAGAGCCGCAGCCATGACCAAGGCTGGGGCGCCACCGTGGATGGCCGCGCGCGCTTTGACCTGGAGGGTGACCACCGCGCCGATCACCCGTCGTTGCGCCGGGTGAGTTCGCCCACCGAGATTTCCCCGGCGTATCAGCGCGTGGCGTTGCACTCGCGCATGGCGGCGATTTCCGCGCAATTGGTCGGCGCCAGCGGCGCGCGTTTTCACCATAGCAAGATCAACTCGAAACTGCCCCACACCGCCACACAGGTGAAGTGGCACCAGGACTTCCTGTTCACGCCCCACAGCAACGACGACATCGTCACCGCGTTGCTGATGGTCAGTGAAGTGACCCCGCAGAACGGCCCGCTGAATGTGATCCCCGGTAGCCACAAAGGCCCGCTGTGGTCGCACTGGCAGGATCAGCGTTTCACCGGTTCGGTGGACGATGCCGTGGTCGCGCAACACTGCCAGCATCCGGTCGCCTGCTACGGCCCGGCCGGTTCCGTGTGCTTTATGCACACGCGTCTTTTGCATGCTTCCAGCCCTAATGAGACCGAACTGCCGCGCACCCTGTTCATCAGCGTCTATGCCGCTGAAGACGCGCTGCCATTCGGCGAAAACCCGTTGCCCAGTACACACGCCGGCCTGCTGGTGGCCGGTGAAGAAAGTGGCTTGGTGCGTTCCACCAACAACCATATGCGCCTGCCACAGAAACCCCGTGGTGCGTCGTTCTTCGTGCAACAGGCCGGACAAGATTCTGCCACTGCCTAACCTCCTAAAACCTTGCGGGTAATGACCATGACAGCGTTTCGTAACAGTGTTCGCCCCCTTGCCGTGTGCCTGCTGGGCGCTGCGGTTGCAATGACCTCGTTGGCGGCTTCGGCGTTCCAGCAGGAAGGCAAGATCATCGCCGGTTCCGACGTGACCTTCTTCCCCTATGAGTACATGGATAACAACAAGCCTGCGGGCTTTGATATCGAGTTCATGGACGGCCTGGGCAAGGTCATGGGCCGCAAGGTCGAGACCCTCGACACGCGCTTCCCCAACTTGATCACCGGCCTGCAAGCCGGGCGTTTCGATGTGACCAACTCGTCGATGTACATCACCGCCGAGCGGGTCAAGGTCATCGACATGATCCCTTACCTCAAGAGCGGCGAATCGATCCTGGCCCTCAAGGACAGCGCCTTCCAGCCCAAGACTCCGGAAGAGTTCTGCGGCCACAAGATCGGCTCCATGGGCGCTACCTCGTGGCTGGCGCAGATGAACAAGCTGTCGGCCGAGTACTGCGTGGCCAAGGGTTTTAAGCCGATCCTGATCAGCGAATACAGCACTGACCCACAAACCACCCAGGCCCTGTTGGCCCACGCGGTGGAAGCGCAAATTACCGACGCCGCCGTGGCCCGCGGTGTGATCGACAAGCTCGGTAGCCGCGTGGTGATTTCCTCCGACACCCTGATCTATCCGGTGCTGAACGGCTTCGGTGTGAAGAAGGGCAATGACACGGTGAAGCAAGCCTTGCTCGACGGTCTGGAGAAATACCGCGCCACGCCTGAATACGCGGCCTTGCTGAAGAAGTACAACTTCGAGGCGCCGACTGAGGCCGACCTCGCGGCGCTGATGCCGAAGTAACCCTACCGCGCGGCCGCAGCCTTGCGGTCGCGCTCTGAGGAGTCCGATCCATGGCGTTATCCCTCGAAGAACAGACACGCATCGACCTGGCGGCGACCTTTCGCATCATCGCCCACCTAGGCATGCATGAAGCGGTGGCCAACCACTTCAGCGCCGCGGTGTCGGCCGATGGCAAACAGTTTTTGCTTAACCCGAAGTGGAAGCACTTCTCGCGTATTCGCGCCAGCGACCTGGTGTTGTTGAACGCGGACGATCCCGCCTGTGCCGACAACCAAAATGTGGATTCGACGGCCTGGTCGATCCATGGGCAGATCCATCGGCTGCTGCCGCACACCCGCGCCGTGCTGCATTTGCACCCGGTGTACACCACCGCGGTGGCGTGCCTGGCCACGCCGCATATCCCGCCGATCGACCAGAACACCGCACGCTATTTCAACCGCGTGGCGGTGGATGAACTCTACGGCGGCATGGCCGATACGGAGGCGGAAGGCGCGCGCCTGGCCGGCCTGCTTGATGGCAAAACCCGGCTGTTGATGGGTAACCACGGCGTGATGGTGACCGCTGCGTCCATCGGTGAAGCCTTTGACGATATCTGGACCCTGGAACGCTCTTGCCAGATCCTCGTGACGGCCTGGTCCACCGGGCAGCCGCTGCGGTTGTTGTCCGATGAAGTGGCGGAGAAAACTGCGCGGAGCTGGGAAGGCATCGCGGATTTCTCACGCCGGCATTTTGAAGAAATGAAGCAAATGATGATCGACGCCGACCCCTCGGTACTCGATTGAGGAACGCCCCATGACCTTTTCCGTTGTCGCCCGCTGCGCCGAGACCGGCCAGTTGGGCATTGCGATCAGCTCGTCGAGCATTGCCGTGGGGGCGCGTTGCCCCTGGCTGCGTGCGGGTGTGGGCGCGGTAGCGTCGCAGAACATCACCTTGCCGAGCCTGGGGCCGCAAGTGCTGGATTTATTGGAGCAGGGCATGGCGCCGAGTGAGGCGCTGGCGGCAGTGTTCGCAGGGCAGGAGCACAGTGATTATCGCCAGGTGACGGTGATTGACCGCCAAGGCCGTACCGCGCACTTCAGCGGTGCGCAGACCTTGGGGATTCACGCGGCGGTCAGTGGTGAACAGTGTGTGGCGGCGGGGAATATGCTGGCCAATCCAGGCGTGATTGGCGCCATGGTGCGGGCTTTCGAACAGGCCTCGGGGCACCTTGCCGACCGACTGCTGGCGGCGATGCACACGGCGGTGGCTGAAGGCGGCGAGGCGGGGCCAGTGCATTCGGCGGCGCTGCTGGTGGTCGACGACGTGCTCTGGCCCATCGTCAACCTGCGCGTCGATTGGGCGGATAAAGACCCTATCGGCACGCTCGACAAACTCTGGCAGGCCTATCGCCCGCAATTGCAGGACTACATCGACCGCGCCCTCAACCCGCACATTGCTCCCGGCTATGCGGTACCAGGGGATGACCGATGACCAGCAGTCGCGACCTGCTGGCGCAACTGGTGCGCTTCGACACCACCAGTCGCGAATCCAACCTGGCCTTGATCGACTGTGTTCGCACCTATTTGCAGGACCACGGTGTGACCTGCGAGCTGGTCTACAACGAACACAAGAGCAAGGCCAACCTGCTGACGACCATCGGCCCGGCTGATGTGCCCGGCATCGTGTTGTCCGGGCATACCGATGTGGTGCCGGTGGACGGCCAGCGCTGGAGCGTGGCGCCGTTCGAGCTGACGGAGAAAGGCGGCAAGTTGTACGGGCGTGGTACCGCCGATATGAAGGGCTATATCGCCTGCGTGTTGGCGTTGGTGCCGGCGTTGGTACAGGCGCCGCTGCGTATGCCGGTGCATATCGCGCTGTCCTATGACGAAGAGGTGGGTTGCCTCGGCGTGCGTTCGTTGCTTGAGCGTTTTCATGGGCAGGCGGTCAAGCCGTTGCTGTGTGTGATCGGCGAACCCACCGAACTCAAGCCGGTGCTCGGCCACAAGGGCAAGTTGGCGATGCGTTGTGACGTGCATGGCGCGGCCTGCCATTCGGCGTATGCGCCGTCCGGGGTGAATGCCATCGAATATGCCGCGCGGTTGATCGGTGAGCTGGTGCGGCTCGGCGAGTCACTCAAGGCACCGCGGCATCTGGATGAACGTTTTGATCCGCCGTTTTCCACGGTTCAGACCGGACTGGTCAACGGCGGCAAGGCGTTGAATATCGTCCCGCAGAATTGCACGTTTGATTTTGAAGTGCGCGCGCTGCCGGCCCAGGATCCCTGGCAGGTGGCGCAGCAGTTACGCGCCTATGCCGAACAGACTCTGCTGCCCGCGATGCAGGCGGTGAACGGGCAGTGCGCGATCAGTATCAGCGAGCTGTCCAGCTACCCGGGGCTGGCGACTTCTCTGGACAGCCAGGCCGCCGGATGGATCGCGCAGTTTTGTGGCTCGCGAGACTTCGGCACGGTTGCGTTTGGCACCGAGGGCGGGTTGTTTGATCAAGCTGGCATTCCCACCGTGGTGTGCGGGCCGGGGAGCATGGAGCAGGGGCATAAGCCGGATGAATTTATCAGCGTGGAACAACTGGAGGCCTGTGACCGAATGCTGGAGCGGGTGCTTGCGTTCGTGCGCCCGTAGGCGGCGGGGGGAAATCGCGAGAGCCTGTATAAAACGCTGAAAGGCGGTTCTAAAACGCGCTATGAGACGATTCAGAAACTGATGCTGTCGTTAGGCGTGGAACTGACGGTGCAGCCGATTGCGGCGGTGGCAAGCAAGAAAACCGCCAGAGCAAAGCGGGCTGCGGCCGGTAAACCCTGCCACGTGGTTTAGCGAGCGACCACAACCCTGAAAACACCGAGGCCCCCTGTGGGAGGGGGCTTGCTCCCGATAGCGGAGTGTCAGTCGATACATTTCTGGCTGATACACCGCAATCGGGAGCAAGCCCCCTCCCACATTGGATTGATTGTGTTTTGGAGGTCGGGCCTCCCTTAGAACCCAGCTCTTCAGCGCACCAGGCAAGGCTGCTTGTTGTTAAAACTCCACCCCGGAATCAAAAACTGCATCGCCACGCTGTCATCCCGTGCGCCAAGGCCCATGCCTTTGTACACCTCGTGGGCCTTGGCCACGGCGTCCATGTCGATGTCCACGCCCAGGCCAGGCTTGGCCGGCACCTTCACATAACCGCCTTCGATTTTCAGCGGCTCCTTGGTCAGGCGTTGGCCGTCCTGCCAGATCCAGTGGGTGTCGATGGCGGTGATGTCGCCCGGTGCGGCGGCGGCCACTTGGGTGAACATCGCCAGGGAAATGTCGAAGTGGTTGTTGGAGTGCGATCCCCAAGTCAGGCCCCAGTCGTTACACATCTGCGCCACGCGCACGGAGCCCTGCATCGTCCAGAAGTGTGGATCGGCCAGGGGGATGTCCACCGATTGCAACTGGATCGCGTGGCCCATTTCGCGCCAGTCGGTGGCGATCATGTTGGTGGCGGTTTTCAGGCCCGTGGCGCGACGGAATTCAGCCATGACTTCGCGGCCCGAGTAACCATTTTCGGCGCCGCAGGGGTCTTCGGCGTAGGCGAGCACGTGGTGTTGATCGCGGCATAGGCGGATGGCTTCTTTGAGCGACCAAGCGCCGTTTGGGTCCAGCGTGATGCGTGCATCGGGGAAGCGTTCGGCGAGGGCGGTGACGGCTTCGATTTCTTCGTCGCCGCTTAAAACGCCGCCCTTGAGTTTGAAGTCGTTAAAGCCGTATTTGGCTTTGGCGGCTTCGGCCAGGCGCACCACGGCTTCGGCCGTCAGGGCTTTTTCATGGCGCAGGCGGAACCACTCGTCGTCACTGTCCGCCTCGTTGCGGTAGGCCAGGTCGGTGGCGTTGCGGTCGCCCACATAGAACAGATAGCCGAGCATCTTCACCGCGTCACGCTGCTGGCCCTCGCCGAGCAATGCGGCCACCGGCACTTCGAGGAACTGCCCCAGCAGGTCGAGCAGGGCGGCCTCCATCGCGGTGACGGCATGGATGGTGATGCGCAGGTCAAAGGTCTGCAGGCCACGGCCAGCCGAATCCCGTGAGGCAAACGTGCTGCGCATTTGGTTGAGGATGCGTTGGTATTGGCCGATGGGTTGGCCGATCACCAGGCTGCGGGCGTCTTCCAGGGTTTCGCGGATGCGTTCGCCACCGGGCACTTCACCAACGCCGGTGTTGCCCGAGCTGTCCTTGAGAATCACGATGTTGCGGGTAAAAAACGGCCCGTGGGCGCCACTGAGGTTGAGCAGCATGCTGTCGTGGCCGGCGACGGGGATGACCTGGAAGTGGGTGACGTGTGGAGTATTCATGGCAAATTCCTAAAGAGGCTCAAAGAGGTTTGCTGAGGGCCGCGCCGGTTGGCGCTACGTCTGGCGACGTCAATGGGGCAGAGGGCGCGGTCTTGGCGAAAAACACCAGGATCGCCGCCAGCACTGAGGTACCGGCCAGGCCGTAGAGGCCGCCTTGGATCGAGCCGGTGGTCTGCTCCAGAAAGCCGAAAGTAGTCGGCGCAACGAAGCCGCCCAGGTTGCCGATGGAGTTGATCAGCGCGATCACGGCAGCGGCAATGCGTACATCCAGATAACCCTGGGGGATCGGCCAGAACAGCGAAGACGCCGACTTGAACCCGATGGCCGCAAAGCAGATCGCCACAAAGGCAAACACTGGCCCGCCGGTGGTGGACATGAACATGCCGGCCGCTGCAATCAACAGCGCCGCCGCGACCCAGGCCTGTTGGAACTTGAACTTGCCCGACAGCGATGCGAAGGCATACATGGCGATGATCGAGATCAGCCACGGAATCGAGTTGAAGAAGCCCACCTGCACATCACTCAAGTCGCCCATCTTTTTGATGATGCTCGGCAGCCAGAATGTCGCCGCGTAAATGGTCAGTTGGATGCAGAAGTACAGGGCGCAGAACAGCAGGATCTGGCGGTCCTTGAGCAGCTTGCCAAGGGTCGGTTTGACGCTGGTCAGCGCCTCACGCTGGCGTTGTTCCTCGTCGATGGCGCCGACCAGTGCGTCCTGTTCTTCGCGAGTCATCCATTTGGCGTCGTGGGGCTTGGAGTCCAGCCAGAACCACACGAAGAAACCGATCACTACCGAGGCCAGGCCTTCGATGGCGAACATCCATTGCCAGCCGTGGAAGCCAAAGCCTTCGATCTGCAATAGCACACCCGACAGCGGGCCAGAGATCAACGAGGCCACCGCCGAGCCGCTGAGGAAAATCGCAATGGCTTTACCGCGCTCCGCGCCCGGCAACCAGCGTGTGAAGTAGTAGATCACTCCTGGGAAGAAGCCGGCTTCGGCCACGCCCAGCAGAAAGCGCAGGATGTAGAAGTGGGTTTCGTTTTGGATGAAGGCCATCATCGTCGCGACGATGCCCCAGGTGAACATGATGCGGGTCAGCCAGATACGCGCGCCGACCTTTTGCAGCAGCATGTTGGAGGGCACTTCGAACAGGGCATAACCGATGAAGAACAGCCCGGCACCGAACCCATAGGCCGCTGCGCCGATGCCCAAGTCGTGCTCCATGTGCGTGCGCACAAAGCCGATATTGACCCGGTCGATATAGTTGAGGATGAACATGATCACGAACAGTGGGAGCACATGGCTCTTCACTTTGCGCACGGCGCGCGCGAGGACCGGATCACTGTGTGGAGCGGCAGATGCATGGCTTGAATTGTTCACAATTCAAAACTCCCCCTGATTATTTTTATGCGGGTTTGCGTGTTTTGTTGATAGACATCATACAAGTTGATTTCTGGAATTCGCAATCCAGTGATTGATGTTTTTGTGTTTATAAGGTCGTTGCTGGAATGATTTTTTTGTTATTAGCCAATGTTTATTGGGGTTTTTCCCGGTTTGAGGGGTTGAAATGACTCCGTATCTAAGGTGCCGGTCACCGTGGCGCGATCCCGTCATCAGATTAGTTGTCATACAAGATGGATGGTTTTTAAATCAACCTCGGCGGCGTCCTTTGTCTGGGTGTTAAGCTCGCTCCAGCCCAACCCCGTGGACTTGCAGTAATGCCCAATGAAACCCCACCCCCCGTGCGTAAACGCTCCACTAACCTGGCCCAGGGCGTGGTCGACGCCCTGACCCAGCGCATCCTGCTCGGCCAGTTGAAACCCGGCGAAAAGCTGCCGTCGGAATCCACCATCGTGCTGGAGCATGGCGTCAGTCGGACGGTGGTGCGCGAGGCGCTCTCCAAGTTGCAGGCTTCGGGGCTGGTAGAGACGCGTCACGGCATCGGCACCTTTGTGCTGGAGCAGAGCGCCCAACAAGGCTTGCGCCTGCATGTGGACACGGTCGCCAGCGTGCGCAACATGTTGGAACTGCGCCTGGGCCTGGAGGTGCAAGCGGTGGCGCTGGCTGCACTGCGTCGCACCGATGCTCAACTGGCACGCATGCGCGAAGCACTGGACGACTACCAGGCCTCTCTCGCCAACAACGACAGCTGCGTGGAAGAGGACAAACGCTTCCACCAACAGATCGCCGAAGCCACCGGCAATACCTTCTTCACCGAAATCATGTTGCACCTGGGTAACGCGATGATTCCGCGCACTCAGGTGAAGGTGGACGAACGTGGCGGGGCGGACTTTGCCAAACTCGGGCAATTGGCGAACCTGGAGCATGAGGCGATTTTCAATGCGATCAAACGCCAGGATCCGGACGCCGCACGCGCCGCCATGGTGTTGCATCTGACTAACAGCCGGGATCGATTTTCCGGGGAATGATAAGGAACACAGGTTGAACGAACACACCTTGTCCATGCGCCTGGAGCGCGTGGCAGCGCATGTGCCGAATGGCGCGCGTCTGGCCGATATCGGCTCGGACCATGCCTATCTGCCGGTGGCGTTAGTGCGCCGTGGCGTGATCGACGCGGCGCTGGCGGGAGAGGTCGCGACCACACCGTTCCAGGCGGCCGAACGGACCGTGCGTGACAGTGGCCTGGAGCAGCAGATTACTGTGCGCCTGGCCGATGGCTTGGCGGCCATCGAAGCGCGTGACGGCATCACGGCCATCAGCCTCTGCGGCATGGGCGGCGAGACGATCCGCGACATCCTTGAGGCCGGCAAAGCCCACCTGAGCGGCGCTGAGCGGCTGATCCTGCAACCCAATGGCGGTGAGCAACCGCTGCGCCTTTGGTTAATGCGCAATGGCTATCGCATCGTCAGCGAAGAGCTGTTGCATGAAAACCGCTTTTACTACGAAATCATCGTCGCTGAGCGCGCAGACCCTCTGGTGTATACCGCCGAACAACTGTTCTTCGGCCCGTTACTGATGCAGGCCCGTAGCCCGGTTTTTTTGGCCAAGTGGCAGCGCGCGTTACGCCTGAGGCAGAAGACCTTGGCTGCCTTTGAGCGTGCGCAGGCGGTGCCCGAGGCGAAGCTCCAAGAGATTAGCCAGCAGATCCGGTGGATGCTCACACTGCTGGCTTGATACATACCCATTCAACCGTGATAAATCAGGAACCCCGCAATGGCAGACGCTACCGACCACGCCTTCTACGATCGCGCCGACGCGCACATCGAACTGTCGAACGAACAACTGAAAACCTTCGAAGACCTCGGCCAAGTCAGCGCTTCAATGATGTTCGGCACGACGCGGTTCAACGCCTGGGCGTGCGCACGCAACTTCAAGTCCGGTGAGCACATGGCCGAGGAGCGCGAGGCGATGCTCAAGTATTTTTGTGATCAGTATCGGTTGATGCTTGAGGACAATCTGGACGATCACATCAAGAACTTCAGTCGCTACATGCAGGCCAAATAGTCATTGCTCACTGCCTCTCACATAAAGCGCGGCGCCCTTCAAGTTTGGCTGGTTTGCTGCCGATAGGATGCCTGTGAATAAAGGTGTTCTGGACTGCACCTGGGCCAGTCGTCTCCGGCGGTTACAGCAGTCTTGCCAACACTGAGTGCTTTTGCCCCATTTTCGAGCACTCCATCGGCTCCAAAAGCGTGCCGCCCGCCCTGTTTCAGGGCTGTTGGTCAGCGGCCCGTATCTTGCTAGAGCCAAGCTAATCAATGACATGGCACTTTGCCGTTAGTCATTTCACGGCTTGGCCCACCGTGCACCACGTGGGTTGTTTGAGGGAGTAGTCGGACATGCACAGCTTGTTATCACCCGGTATCCGCCTGCTCGGACGTATGGGGTTTGCGCGCAAATTCCAAGTGTTGTTTTTCCTGTTCATGCTGCCCCTGGCTGGGAGCCTCTGGATGATCGGCCAGGACTATCGCGATAAATTAGGCGTGATTTCCACCGAGCAGTCCGGCGTGCGCCAACTGTTGGCCCTGGATGCACTGGACGGCCAATTGACGGCTCAGCGCAACCTGGCTGCGCGTTGGAAAGCGGCGGACATCCTGCACGCGCCGACGCCGGCGGCGAAGGCGGCGATGGACAAGGTCGATACGAATTTCCCGCTGATCCAGCAAAGCCTGCAAGCCTTGGGCGATGAGCTCAAAGCGCAGAACGCCAGCGCCGACATCCTCGCGCGCTACGAGGCGTTGCAGGCCACCGTCAAAGGCATGGACTCCGCTTCGCTGCGCACCGTGGGTTGGTGGCCGGATGGCTACGATCGTTTCACCTCGGCGCTGAGCGCGATGCAAACCCTGCGCGAACAGATCACCCTGGACGCCGGGCTGATCCTCGATCCCTGGCTGGAAACCTACATGCTCATGCAGATGGGCACACAGCAGACGCCAGACCTGATCGAGCGTATCGGTCGTATGGCGGGCGTCGGGCAGTCGTCCATTGCTTCGGGGCAGTTCACCTTGCAAAGCCGTTTGCAGATGCGCGACCTGCGCAGCCGCATTGGCGACGCGCGCGACCAGTTGGCCAAGGCGGCGGCTGCGCTCAAGGCCAAGCAATTCGACGGCATGGAGCCCTGGACTGCGCAGTACGACAACAGCCTGCAACTGTTGGATAACGAGCTTAAAGTGCTCGACGACGGCGTCTTCGGCGGCACCATCAAGCTCGATACCGCCGGTTTCGAGCGCAGTGTCGACGCCATGCTCGGTTCGCTCAGCGCACTGCGCGTGCAGTCGCTGACCTCCCTGGACGAGCGCTTGAGCTACTACCACCGCAACGCGAACGAACGCTTCATTCCTCTGGCGATGACCTTCGGGGTGCTGGCCCTGGCCGCGCTGTACCTGTTCATGTGCCTGCAAGCCTCCATACAGCGCAGCGCAAGAGGCATCACCACCCTGGCCGAATCCTTGCGCGACGGTAACCTGTGCGTCGAAGTGGCGGTGGAAGGGCGGGACGAGCTGGCACTGATCAGCACCGCGCTGAACGTGGCGGTGGTGCAATTGCGCACCAGCCTGCTGGGGGTCAACCACGAAACCCAGCAGCTCGGCTCGGCGGTCCTCACCCTCAATTCGCAATCGGGCAGTACCCTCAGCGAAGTCGAAGACCAGCAGCATCAAATCAGCCAGATCGCCGCCGCCGCTACGCAGTTGGCCGCGACGTCCATGGGCGTCGCCAGAAGCTGTGAACAAGCGTCGGGCAGTGCCCAGCAAACACGACGCATCGCCGAAGACAGCAGCCGCGACAGCCAACGCACCACGGCCAGCATCCAGCAACTCAACCAACGCCTTACCGATACGGCTGATGCTTTGCAGCAAGTCAGTCAGCAGGGGCAGCAGATTCAGTCGGTGGTCGACACCATTCGCGGCATCGCCGAGCAGACCAACCTGCTCGCACTCAACGCGGCCATCGAAGCGGCCCGCGCCGGCGAGCAGGGCAGGGGCTTTGCGGTGGTGGCCGATGAAGTGCGCAGTCTGTCCCAACGCACCCAGGCCTCCACGGCGCAGATCGCCGGCACCGTCGACAGCCTGCGCGCGACCGTGAGCCAGGCCGTTACGCTGATGGGCGCTGCGTGCGAGCAAGCATTGACCGACGCCGAGTCCGTCACCGGCCTGGGCACGCGCTTGGGCGAGATTGCCGGCGCGGTGCAGAACGTCACCGACACCCTGGCGCAGATCGCCACCGCGGTGGAAGAGCAAGCGGCGACGGCGGACGAAGTGAGCGGCAACATCCAGCAAGTCGATCAGGCGGCAGGACGTTTGCTGGATGGCGCGCGAGCGGTCAACCGGGCGGCGGACACCTTGAGCAAGGGCAGCCAGGCGTTGAGTGACAACACCGCGCGGTTTCGTTTGAGCTGAGTGCTATTTGGCTGCGGTGCGCAGGACTTCAATCCACAGCGCACCTTTGCCTGAAGCCGCCTCACCCACGCGCTTCAACGCACCTGCGCCGCTGATCGCGTAGGTACCGACCTTGTCGCTTTTCTCGCCGGTCACCAGCAACCATTGGCCATTGGGAGAGAAGGCGATATTGCGCGGTTGTTTCTCTTCGACCGGGTAGTTGTCGAGAAACGTCAGGCCACCCGTAGCCGCATCCACCGCAAACGCCGACACCGAGCTGCTGGTGCGCTCGCTCATCAGCAGTAGGGTGCCATCTGGGGACAAACGCAGGTCTGCGGCCCAGATGCGTGGCGTCGGGTCGTCCTTCAAATCATTGTTGCGCGCGTCCCGCACTTCGCCGTGGGCCAGTTTCAAACGCGCGGGAATGCCGTTGGCTACGCCGATCTGCGTCAGCGCGCCGGTGCTGTCGTCAATGGAAAATGCAGTGACGGTGCCGCTCATTTCGCCGACCACATACAGGTATTTACCGTTGGCTGAAAACGCCAAGTGCCGAGGCCCGGTGTTGGCCGGCACGCTCACGTAGCCGGTGCCGATCGGCGTGAGTGCGCCGGTGTTTGCCTCGAAGCGATATTGCAGCACGTGGTCGTTGCCCAAGTTGCCGGCGTAGGCAAAGCGATTGCTGGGGTCGGTGCGCAGGGAGTGCGCGTGGGGGCCGGTCTTGTAGGTGAGGATCGGCTCGGGCTTATCGACGGGCTGCACACTGAGGGTGTCGGCCCCGTAAGAGGCCGCGAGCAGATAACGTCCGGCGCGGTCGGTGGCCAGGTAGGCCATGCTTTCTGCCAGCGGGGCCTTGGAGCGTGGCGTCAACCGCCCGCTGGCTGGATCAATGCTGAAGCTCTGCACCTGAAACGGCTTGACCCGCAGCGCGGCATACAAGGTTTTACCGTCGGGGCTCAGGGCCATGGGGTTGACCTGATCACCGGCTGTTACCTGGTCAACCAGGCTCAACGCGCCGTTGCTCTCGTCCAGCCGATACTGGGAAATCAGGCCATCGCCGGGGCTGGAAATGTACGCGAAGGTCGCAGCGTTGGCGTGTGCGCTGAGTCCGCAGGCAATGGCGGCGGCCATGAGGAGGGGTTTATTCACGAGTGAGCCTTTATTGTTATGTTTGTGATCAGTCATCGTATGACTGTATTTCTTTCTCCGCAATAGTTGGTTTTTGGGCTCACTTGGTTGTGTCTCTTGCGACGCACCGGTATGCCTGACCCACAGGGTTACATGTGGTCAACAAGCGACAGTTGCTCGTCCCCTGCGGCGCGCTAGCGTTAAGGCTCTTCAGGCATTTCACGTAGAGCAGCGGATGCGCCCCACACCTCAATCACACCGTCTGCGTCACGGCCGTTACTCGGAACACGGTCGCAGCTACCTCATCACCGCCGTGGTTCATCAGCGCCAGCGCTTATTCACTGACCTTTACCTGGGTCGCCTGCTGGTTGCCGAATTCCGGCAGGCTCATGAACTGGGACTGGTCGATTCACTGGCCTGGGTCGTCATGCCTGACCACATTCACTGGTTGTTTGAGTTGAAGCAAAAGGCGTTGGCAGACGTGGTGCGACGTATTAAGTCGCGCAGTACGCTGGTCATTAACCAGCGTCGTCAAAGTAAAGAGCGTGTTTGGCAACCCGGCTATCACGATAGGGCAGTGCGTGCGGACGATGATCTTCGCAAGATGGCGCGTTACATCATTGCCAACCCTTTACGAGCTGGCCTGGTGGAGCGCGTGGGGGATTATTCGTTGTGGGATGCGGCGTGGCTATGAATAAGAGGGGCGAACTCCTGTGTTTGGCAGACTTCCCAGGGGAGCAGGTTTTTGTGGTGGGCAGGCTTCTCTGGTGAGCCGGTTTCTGTAGTGAGCAGGCTTCTTACAGTGAGCAGTGGCTTTTGTGGTGAGCGGGCTTGCCCCGCGCTGGGCTGCGAAGCAGCCCCAAAACCTGCCAGCGTGATCTACCTGACGAAACGCGGTGTTCTTGATGGGGCCGCTTCGCAGCCCAGCGCGGGGCAAGCCCGCTCACCACAAAAAGCTTTCTTGCCACC
>PJQF01000066.1_pt1 | contig 70616 bp, 64 predicted proteins | sample 1503741 | NCBI WGS metagenome assembly PJQF01 (sample SAMN07775949, study PRJNA414020) | Biofilm metagenome, whole genome shotgun sequencing project. | isolation source: biomolecule (vanillin) treated reverse osmosis membrane biofilm | place: India: Nagpur | collected 2017-03-21
GGAGTTTTCCGTTTCGACTGCGCCGGAAGTGGGGCGAATTATAGGCTCCCAGAATCTCACGTCAACCTTTTAATTTGCTATACCTATCAATTGGCTATGATTGATTAAAAAATGGTCAACCGAGCGCATTATATATAGAACAGAACATCTAGATGACACCTGCCCCCCTTAAAGCAGCCACATTCGCAGCCCCCAACCCGAGCACACGCTGTAGTACCTGAGCTGTATGCTCACCCAACAGCGGAGGCGCACTGCGGTACTCCACAGGCGTCTTGGACAACCGAATGGGGCTGGCAACCTGAGGCACCATCCCCGCCAGCGCATGTGGTAGCTGCATAGCCAACCCACGCGCCTTGACCTGCGGATCAGCAAACACCTGCGCCAAATCATTGATCGGCCCACAAGGCACACCCACCCGCTCCAGCCGCGACACCCACTCAGCCGTCGTTTTGAAGACAGTAGCCTGGCGAATCAACGGAATCAGCTCTGCACGGTTAGCCACTCGTACCTTATTAGTAGAGAAGCGCGGATCATCCGCCCACTGCGGCTGACCAGCCACTTCGGCGAACTTGCGAAACTGGCTGTCATTTCCCACCGTCAGAATGAAATCACCATCGGCTGTAGGGAAGTCCTGATAAGGCACGATATTCGGATGAGCGTTACCCAGACGCTTTGGGGACACCCCTGTCGTTAGGTAATTCATCGCCTGATTAGCCAGACACGCCACCTGCACATCAAGCAATGCCATATCGATATGCTGACCACCACCGTCGTGATCGCGATGCGCCAGCGCAGCAAGAATCGCCACCGTCGAGTAGAGCCCAGTAAGGATGTCAGTTAACGCCACCCCAACCTTCACCGGCCCCGCACCCTCATCACCCTCCGGTCGACCGGTCAGACTCATCAGCCCGCCCAGCCCCTGGATCATGAAGTCGTAGCCCGCACGGCCGGCATACGGTCCGGTCTGGCCAAACCCAGTGATGGAGCAATAGATCAACTCCGGATTAACGGCCTTGAGTGACTCATAGTCCAGCCCATATGCCGCCAGGCCACCGACCTTGAAGTTCTCGATCAGGATGTCGGACTTGGCCGCCAGGTCCCGCACCAATTGCTGACCCTCCGGTTGCGTAAAATCGATAGTCACCGACTCTTTATTACGATTAGCGGATAGGTAGTACGCCGCCTCACTGGTGTTCTCGCCATAAGCATCCTTAAGGAAGGGCGGGCCCCAAGCACGCGTATCGTCACCGTTACCGGGACGCTCGACCTTGATCACCTCAGCCCCAAGATCCGCAAGAATCTGTCCGGACCAAGGGCCCGCCAACACTCGCGACAAATCCAGTACCCGCAGATGCGAAAGCGCGCCCATACCGCTCTCCTATTAATAGAACGCCTGAAGACCGGTTTGCGCGCGCCCCAGAATCAAGGCGTGAACGTCATGTGTGCCCTCATAGGTGTTAACCACTTCAAGATTCACCAAATGACGCGCCACCCCGAACTCGTCGGAAATCCCATTGCCACCCAACATGTCCCGCGCCATACGAGCGATATCCAAAGACTTGCCGCACGAGTTGCGCTTCATGATCGACGTAATCTCAACCGCAGCCGTTCCCTCATCCTTCATACGCCCCAGACGCAAGCAACCTTGCAGCGCCAGAGTGATCTCGGTCTGCATATCCGCCAGTTTCTTTTGGATCAGTTGGGTAGCCGCCAATGGACGACCGAACTGCTGACGATCAAGCGTGTATTGGCGAGCGGTGTGCCAGCAGAACTCGGCAGCCCCCAACGCCCCCCAGGAGATGCCATAGCGCGCCGAGTTAAGGCAGGTGAAAGGACCTTTCAAGCCACGCACATCCGGGAAAATGTTCTCTTCCGGCACAAACACGTTGTCCATCACGATCTCACCAGTAATAGAGGCGCGAAGGCCGACCTTGCCGTGAATCGCTGGCGCACTCAGGCCCTTCCAGCCTTTCTCCAAGACAAAACCACGGATATCACCGGCGTCATCCTTACCCCACACTACAAACACGTCTGCAATCGGGCTATTGGTGATCCACATCTTGGCGCCCGTAAGGCTGTAGCCGCCGTCCACTTTGCGCGCACGCGTAATCATCGCGCCTGGATCAGAGCCGTGGTTAGGCTCGGTCAAACCAAAACAGCCAATCCATTCGCCGGAGGCCAGCTTGGGCAAGTACTTCTGCTTTTGCGCTTCGGTGCCGAACTCATTGATAGGCACCATTACCAATGACGACTGAACACTCATCATGGAACGGTAACCGGAGTCGACGCGCTCAACTTCACGCGCAATCAACCCGTAACTGACATAGTTCAAGCCACTGCCACCGTACTGCTCAGGAATCATCGCCCCCAGCAAGCCGGTTTCACCCATTTCACGGAAAATCGCCGGATCTGTTTTTTCATGGCGGAAGGCTTCGAGAACACGGGGCGCCAGCTTGTCCTGGGCAAATTGCTCAGCACTGTCACGCACCATGCGCTCTTCTTCGGTGAGCTGTTGATCCAGCAGTAGCGGATCGATCCAGTTAAAGCTTGCCTTGCCAGCCATGAATAAGTCCTCGCAAAGAAATCAGATGTCGTGGGGGGAGCCTAGGCCGAGCGAGCGGGGAGAGCAAACGAGGTTTCCGCATAGCCTTGTGCTAATTTCTCACTCCGTAACACTCAGAAACTGCGCAAGCGCGCTTTATATGTGAGTACAACGTACATGCGCAGAAAAATACCAAGCACAACCGCCCTCGTCAGTTTTGAAGCGGCCGCACGCCACGAGAGCTTTACCAAGGCTGCGCACGAGCTCTCCATTACCCAGGGTGCCATTTGTCGGCAGATAGCCAGCCTTGAGGAGTTTTTGAGTGTCGAGCTATTTCGGCGATCACGGCGTGGGGTAAAGCTGACGGAAGCAGGTCTGTCCTACAGCCGCAGAGTGGCAACTCAGCTGGATGCCGTGGAACGCGACACCCTGTCAGTCATGGGCCAGCAGGGCGCCAACACTATCGAGTTGGCCGTAGTACCCACCTTTGGTACCCAATGGTTGATCCCTCGCCTCAAGGACTTTCAACGGCAGCACCCAGAGGTGACTGTAAATCTGACCAACCGCACACGCCCCTTTCTGTTCGCCGATACCGACTTCGACGCGGCGATCTACTTCGGCGACGCTGATTGGTCCGGCACCGAGTCCCACCGGCTACTGGGAGAAAATCCCGTCCCCGTGTGCAGCCCGCGCCTTTTGGGTGACCGCAACCGTTTCACGCCACAGGAGATCGGGGAACTGCCATTGCTTCAGCAGACCACCCGTCCGTACGCCTGGCGCCAATGGTTCAACGCTCAGCAGTTGAACGTACCGCGCGACATGACAGGCCCGCGTTACGAGCTATTCTCGATGCTGTCCCAAGCAGCCATGCACGACATGGGCATTGCGCTGATCCCACCGTTCCTGATCCAGCGAGAACTGGACGAGCATCAACTGGTGATCGCCAACCCTGACGCGCTAACAAGCACCAAGGCTTATTACCTGATGATTCCTGACAGGAAAGTCGAATCAGCCTCATTGCAGGCGTTTCGGGACTGGCTCATTGACCAATCCCAGCGCTATAGCCCCAGCAATTAAAGGCCAAAGCCCTCATGCTGACTTTGTAGTCAGTTAATTTTTGATCCTACAGATATACGTATATGTCGCATTTTCACAGACTGTATCTATCCATCAAAAATAGGGCTTAACACCATGATTTTAGTGGCTTGCAGCGACTCCAACAGGCCAATGCCCGACTATTCACATCAATCATGGGCAAACACCAAAAAAACACCTAGGGCCCTTTAATTACCTGTATTTAAAGAGGTTATTTCAGCATGTTGCGACAATCAGTCACAGGGTGACTTGTAGTTAATTTTTCGTCACCCGTCATAATCCCTTGAAGGCCGTAAAGTTCGCCTGCAAAATGCCGCGCCCCGCTGTCATTTCAGCGGGATCGTGCTGATCGGCCGCCCCAGTTGCGCCACTCGCGGTGCACTGGCCTTTTTACAAAAAGATCAAAAGCAAAAAGATCATGCAGGAGATTTGACGTGCACATTGGTGTTCCTCTCGAAACCCAGACCGGTGAAACGCGGGTGGCTGCCACCCCGGAAACCATCAAGAAGCTGATCGGCCAGGGCCATAAGGTCACTGTACAAAGCGGGGCTGGCCTGAAAGCCAGTGTCGTCGACAGTGCCTATGAAACGGCAGGCGCAACCATTGGCAGTGCCAACGATGCGTTCGGCGCCGAGCTGATCCTCAAGGTGGTAGCGCCCAGCGACAGCGAACTTACGCTGATCAAAAGCGGCACCGTTTTGGTGGGCATGCTCAATCCGTTCAGCAACGAAACCATTGCCAAGCTGGCGGAGAAGGGCATCACCGCTTTCGCTCTTGAAGCCGCGCCACGCACTTCGCGGGCACAGAGCCTCGACGTGTTGTCGTCTCAGGCCAACATCGCGGGCTATAAAGCCGTACTGCTGGCTGCTCATCACTATCCGCGCTTCATGCCGATGCTGATGACCGCCGCCGGCACCGTCAAAGCCGCGCGCGTGCTGATCCTCGGCGCCGGTGTTGCTGGTCTGCAGGCGATTGCCACGGCGAAACGCCTGGGCGCAGTGATCGAAGCGTCTGACGTGCGCCCCGCCGTCAAAGAGCAAATTGAATCCCTCGGCGCCAAGTTCGTCGACGTGCCCTACGAGACTGACGAAGAACGCGAATGCGCCGTCGGCGTCGGTGGTTACGCACGCCCGATGCCAACCAGTTGGATGCAGCGCCAGGCCCTGGCCGTGCACGAGCGCGCCAAACAAGCCGATATCGTCATCACCACCGCACTGATTCCCGGGCGTAAAGCACCCACACTGCTCAGCGCCGAGACCGTCGCGCAGATGAAGCCTGGCTCGGTGGTCATCGACCTCGCCGCCGCCCAAGGTGGCAACTGCCCGCTCACCGTGGCTGACGAAACCGTCGTGGAAAACGGCGTGATCATCTGTGGCCCGACCAATCTCGCCGGTGCTGTCGCCGCCGACGCGTCAGCCTTGTACGCGCGCAACCTGCTGGACTTCCTGAAGCTGGTCTTCAACAAGGAAGGGCAGTTTGAACTCAACCTCGAAGACGACATAGTCGCCGCGTGCCTGATGTGCCGCGACGGCCAAGTCATCCGCAAAAACGCCTAAGCAGGGATTCAGACGATGGAAGAGCTTATCTCCCCCGGTATCTACAACCTGATCATCTTTGTGCTGGCGATTTATGTCGGTTACCACGTGGTCTGGAACGTTACCCCCGCGCTGCACACGCCATTGATGGCGGTGACCAACGCCATTTCCGCGATTGTGATCGTCGGCGCCATGCTGGCCGCCGCCCTCACAGTGACACCATTGGGCAAGACCATGGGCACGCTGGCGGTCGCTTTGGCGGCAGTCAATGTGTTCGGCGGCTTCCTGGTGACTCGTAGGATGCTTGAGATGTTCAAGAAGAAAGCGCCCAAAGCTGTGAAAGAAGAGGTGCAGAAGTAATGAGCATGAATCTGGTAACGACGCTCTACCTGATCGCGTCGATCTGCTTTATCCAGGCCCTTAAGGGCCTGTCGCACCCGACCACATCGCGACGCGGCAACCTGTTCGGAATGCTTGGCATGGCGCTGGCGGTGCTCACCACTGTGGGCCTCATCTATAAGCTGGGCGCTGAGCTCGCCACCGCCGGTATCGGCTACGTAATCGTCGGCCTGTTGGTCGGTGGTACCGCAGGCTCGATCATGGCCAAGCGCGTAGAGATGACCAAGATGCCGGAGCTGGTTGCCTTCATGCACAGCATGATCGGCCTGGCTGCGGTGTTTATCGCTATCGCAGCAGTGGTTGAGCCGCAATCGTTGGGCATCGTTAAGCACCTGGGCGATTCAATCCCTGCCGGTAACCGCCTGGAACTGTTCCTCGGCGCTGCTATCGGTGCAATCACCTTCTCGGGTTCGGTGATCGCCTTCGGCAAACTGTCGGGCAAGTACAAGTTCCGCCTGTTTCAGGGCGCACCGGTACAGTTCGGCGGTCAGCACAAACTGAACCTGGTGCTGGGCCTGCTGACCCTCGGCCTGGGCCTGGCCTTTATGTTCACTGGCAACCTCACCGCCTTCGCGCTGATGCTGGCCCTGGCCTTCGTGCTGGGCGTGCTGATCATCATCCCAATCGGCGGCGCCGACATGCCGGTCGTCGTGTCGATGCTCAACAGCTACTCCGGCTGGGCAGCGGCGGGTATCGGTTTCTCGCTGAACAACTCGATGCTGATCATCGCCGGCTCCCTGGTGGGCTCCAGCGGCGCGATCCTGTCGTACATCATGTGCAAGGCGATGAACCGTTCCTTCTTTAATGTACTGCTCGGCGGTTTCGGCAATGCGCCGGATGCCGGTGCTGCGGCAGGCTCGAAAGAAGCGCGCCCGGTGAAGTCCGGCTCGGCCGACGACGCAACCTTCCTGCTGACCAACGCCGACACCGTGATCATCGTTCCAGGCTACGGCTTAGCGGTGGCACGTGCGCAACACGCGCTGAAGGAACTGACCGAGAAGCTGACTCACCGCGGCGTGACCGTGAAGTACGCGATCCACCCGGTGGCAGGCCGCATGCCTGGGCATATGAACGTCCTGCTGGCCGAGGCGGAAGTGCCTTACGACCAAGTGTTCGAAATGGAAGACATCAACTCGGAATTCGGCCAGGCCGACGTAGTCCTGGTGCTGGGCGCAAACGACGTGGTCAACCCGGCCGCGAAGAACGATCCGAACTCGCCAATTGCAGGGATGCCGATTCTGGAAGCCTTCAAGGCCAAAACCATCATCGTCAACAAGCGCTCGATGGCCAGCGGTTATGCCGGTTTGGATAACGAGTTGTTCTACTTGGACAAGACCATGATGGTCTTCGGTGACGCGAAGAAGGTCATCGAAGACATGGTCAAAGCCGTCGAGTAACACTGCTTCAGCGCAATACTCAAAACCCCGGCCTGCGATAGGCTGGGGTTTTTTATTACCGCATGAAACCCGACCAAAGGCTCTAAAACACTACTCGGCATTCGACCATGGTAGCGGGCCGAAACTTTTTGAAATCACTACACTGCCCACCTTGCTTCCGTAGCCTGAGATAACAATTCATGTACCGTGATCGTATCCGCTTGCCTTCGTTGTTGAACAAGGTCATGAGCGCGGCAGACGCCGCCGCACTGATCGAGGACGGCATGACCGTCGGCATGAGTGGCTTCACCCGAGCCGGTGAAGCCAAGGCCGTCCCCCACGCCCTGGCCGAACGCGCCAAGACGTCCCCGCTGAAAATCACCCTAATGACCGGTGCCAGCCTGGGTAATGACCTGGACAAGCAACTGACCGAAGCTGGCGTGCTGTCACGACGCATGCCGTTTCAAGTCGATAGCACGCTGCGCAAGGCAATCAATGCCGGCGAAGTCATGTTTATCGACCAGCATCTGTCGGAAACCGTCGAGCAACTGCGCAACAACCAGCTCAAGCTGCCAGACATTGCTGTGATCGAGGCCGTGGCGATCACCGAACAAGGGCATATCGTGCCCACCACCTCTGTGGGTAACTCGGCCAGCTTCGCGATTTTCGCCAAGCAGGTGATCATCGAGATCAACCTGGCACACAACCCGAATCTCGAAGGGTTGCACGACATCTATATCCCAACCTACCGCCCGACTCGCACGCCGATCCCGCTGGTAAAGGTCGATGACCGCATCGGCAGCACCGCGATTCCCATCCCGCCGGAAAAGATTGTCGCCATTGTCATCACCAACCAGGCGGACTCAGCTTCTACTGTTACACCTCCTGACAGTGACACCCAAGGGATCGCCAATCACTTGATTCACTTCCTCAAACAGGAAGTGGATGCCGGTCGCATGACCAACAAGCTCGGCCCCCTGCAGGCGGGTATCGGAAACATCGCCAACGCGGTGATGTGCGGATTGATCGATTCGCCGTTCGAAGACCTGACGATGTATTCCGAAGTGCTGCAGGACTCGACTTTCGACCTGATCGACGCCGGCAAGCTGAGCTTCGCGTCGGGCAGCTCGATCACGCTGTCGGAACGGCGCAACGCCGATGTGTTCGGCAATCTGGAACACTACAAGGACAAGCTGGTGCTGCGTCCGCAGGAAATCTCCAACCACCCCGAAGTGGTCCGTCGCCTGGGCATTATCGGCATCAACACGGCGCTGGAGTTCGACATCTACGGCAACGTCAACTCCACCCACGTCTGCGGCACGCGGATGATGAACGGCATTGGTGGCTCAGGCGATTTCGCGCGTAACGCGCACTTGGCGATCTTCGTAACCAAGTCAATTGCCAAGGGTGGCGCGATTTCCAGCGTGGTGCCGATGGTCAGTCATGTGGACCATACCGAGCATGATGTCGACATCCTTGTCACCGAAGTCGGCCTCGCTGACCTGCGCGGCCTGGCGCCACGGGAGCGCGCACGGGTGATCATCGACAACTGTGTGCACCCGGCGTACCGCGATGCGCTGAACAATTACTTCAATGCGGCCTGCGCCATCGGCGGACACACCCCACACATCCTGCGCGAAGCACTGAGTTGGCACATTAACCTGGAAGAAACCGGGCATATGCTCAAGGCTTGATTGATACAGATCCGGGCTGATGCAAACACACCTTCATCAGCTCGGCTTCCTGATCGTCACTTCTTAATAAAACTGTACTGCTGTACCGGTCTTTTCCGACAGAAAAATCTTACGCATATCCCCATAACTACCAATTTCGCACCATTAAAGTGCAGACAAGTACAGTTGCCCCATTTTCGTACCGTACAGCACCTATAAACAGTTAACTGGCCCCTCACAATACAGGTGAACTGTATCTAGAGAGTCTTGCGTCGGAGGAGGATCATTGGCATCAGTTAAACCACTACCTAATCCCGCCACAAGCGGAAGGATGTCATCATGGAACGTACACTCAGTTCCGAACTGTTCTTCGAAGAAAAAGCTGTAAACACCCAGGCTTCCCTGCCTTTGCGCGTTCTCGCCAACCTGATGTTGTGGCAGCGCCGCATCTCCAGCCGCCACCAACTGGCTCGTCTGGATTCGCGTCTGCTGGCTGACGCCGGTATCAGCGAAGCTCAACGCTACGAAGAGCTGAGCAAGCCGTTCTGGCGCTAATTAGCGCTCGCTGGCCCTGACCCACCGGGTCCACTGCCAGCACTGATTTGTCAAAACAAAGCCCGCCCCGGGAGACCGGAGGCGGGCTTTGTTGTTTTAGGCGCGTGCGTTTCCAGTCATGCATTTAGAGGAACAGGTACAGTTTCATCAATCAATAATATAATAGGTACAGTTTTCAGAACTGCACAAAACCTATCCGAACTGATAAGCCGCGGCCTAATATCCAATCAACATTCGGCGAGTCTCTGCGCCACCTTTATTGCTCATTTATAGGAGTCACCCCATGTCCCGTCTTCGCCTGCTCAGCGCCGCCGCCCTGTTGGTCCTGGCTACAAACGCCAATGCCTCCAGCTTTATAGTGACCACCGACTCCATCGTCGGCGCATTGAAGGCCACTTCAGACGCCACCTCCGATGCAACTTCGTCCCTTCGCGATAACAAAGTCGTGCGTGCCGCCCGAGACGACGCTGCAAGCTTTGTCGCCAGCGAAGGAGCCATTCGTGGTGTGAAGCTGGAAAGCGCCTTGGCCCAGATCCGCCAACAAGCACCACAACTGAATACCGCGACTGACGCACAGCTGGCTCAAGCCATCCTGGCTATCTGATCGCACCTGAAATGAGCGAGCGCCAGTTGCTCTTGAATGCCTCGGCGCTGGCTCTCGCCGGGGCATTGCGCTAGCCTTGGCGCTCGTTTTCAGTTGTCGAGTCCCATGGCTTTTTCATACCGCCTGTTAATTGTCCCTGTCGTGTTTTTCGCTGGCTGGTCGCCACTGGCTTCGGCCTTTGACCTGACCATCCAGAGCACCGTTGCGAGCGCGTATGCCACCAGCAAGGTGACCTCCGCACCGTTCGACCGCAAAGTAGTAGTGGCCGCTCAGGATGACGCCGCCGCGTTCATCGCCACTGACGGCCAATGGCGTGGAGCGCGGCTGGAATCGGCACTGGATTACCTGCGCCGGAACCAACCAAAACTTCATGCAAGCGACCTTGAACTGGCGCAGGCAATTCTCGTCCAATAATCATCTTTGTGTTTCCATCTTTGTATTCGGAGTTCTTCCATGCGTAGCCCGTTGATCGCCGCCACCCTTGGCCTGCTGTTGTTGGCCGACGTTGCCCAGGCGCATACCCTGGTGGCCACCAGTAACATCATTGTCCGCGCCTCCGGCCGCACCATTGATTTCACCTCGGACACCACCACCTCCATCCGCGACTCCAAAGTCGTGCGCGAAGCTCACGATGACGCCGCCAGTTTCGTCGCCACCAATGGCGAAATCCGAGGCGCACAGTTGGAAGCCGCCTTCGATACCCTGCGCACCCGCCTGCCGGAAGCCCGCGACGCCAGCGACCAGACCCTCGCCGAAGCCATCCTCGCTCTGTGAGGCGCCTCGCTGCCTGGCTCCTGGCCGGGACTGTGCTGCTGTGTGCCAGCGCAGCCCAGGCCAGCCTGCAACTGCGGCTCAAGACAGAAGGCTTGAGCCCGGCCGAACAGCAGGCCAGCCAGGCATTGCTCGATGAAGCGATGCGCTCACTGCCGCCGCGCTTTATCGAGCAGTTGGACCGACGCATTGATGTCGGCTGGACCGACAAGATGCCCGAAAATGCCTATGGTCAGGCCTCGTTGGTGTCCGAACTGGACCTCAACCGCAATCTGCTCGCTCCCCTGACCGATGGCAGCGCCGCCACCCAGAAAACCAATCGCCCCCACGGCACCGTGCGCCGGGAAATGCTCGCCACCGTGCTGCATGAATTGACCCATATCTATGACCGTGCGCGCCTGTGGTCCAAGGACGAGCGCGCGCTGATCCAGCGCTGCAGCCGCCAGAACAGCATCACCGGCCTGATCGGCCTGCCCGATCAATGCCGTGGCCAGAATGAACGCCGTTTCACCCTCAGCGATGACCCGCGGCTGCTGGACCTCGCCGGCTGGCCGCAGTATGTCGGCCGGCGCGGTGAGCGCGAGCAGCACAACCGCCAAATCGTGCGCAGCCCAGACATCTACGAAACCAGCAGCCCGCTGGAGTTCGTCGCGGTCAACATGGAGTACTTCCTCCTCGATCCAAGCTACGCCTGCCGACGCCCCGCACTGTTCCGCTATTACCAGCAACACTTCGGCTGGGCACCGCCTGAACAGGATGCCTGCGCCAAGGCCTACCCGTTCCTCAATGCGGGCAACGACTTTGCAAAGACGCCGTTGGGCCACGTGGACCCGGAGCGGGTCTATGAAATTGACTATCTGCTGGCCGAAGCCAACCAGAACCTGGTCAGCCGCTGGGGCCACAGCATGTTGCGCCTGGTGATCTGCGCACCGGGCCGTCCCCGCGGACCAGATTGCCGGCTGGACCTGGACCAGCATCTGGTCTTGTCCTACCGCGCGTTCGTCGGTGACGTACAACTGTCGAGTTGGGATGGCCTGGTGGGCAAGTACCCGTCACGCCTGTTTGTGCTTCCGTTGGCCCAGGTGATCGACGAATACACCAAGACCGAGCTGCGCGGCCTGGCTTCCGTGCCGTTGAGACTGTCACGACAAGAGATCAACGACACCGTCGAACACGCTGCAGAGATGCACTGGAGCTACGACGGCAACTACTTCTTCCTGTCCAATAACTGTGCGGTCGAAAGCCTGAAGCTGTTACGCAGCGGCAGCGCCAACCCGCAACTCACCGGCCTGGACAACATCACCCCCAACGGCCTGCTTGAAGTGCTACAAGCCCGCGGCCTGGCCGATACCAGCGTGCTGAATGACAAACGTGAAGCCCTGCGCCTGGGCTATCACTTTGACTCGTTCCGCGAGCGTTATCAGGCGATGTTCGATGTGCTGCGCAAACACCTGCCGATCAAACAGACCCAGGTTGAAGATTGGCTATCGCTCAGCGCAGCGCAACGGCGCCCATGGTTCGACCAGGCCGATCTGCGCACCAGCGCCGCGTTGTTGCTGCTGGAACAAGCAAGCTTTCGCAAGCAGCTGATGCTGGCGCAGGATGAGGTCAAACAGCGCTATCTCGGTGCCCGCGAGCTGAAAAACGGCGGCATGGAAAAAGCCAACGCCACGCTGCAACAGATCCTCGCCAACAGTGGGTTCCTCAGCAGGCCAGCAGAATTGCTCGGCAGCGGCGGCTACGGCCTGCCACAACCGTCGGAAGCCAAACGCCTGGAATCGGAAAGCGCCGAACGCCAGAAACAGCTGCAATCGCTGACCGGCGAGCTGGATAAAGAGGTGAGGGCGCTGCTGGACCCTGCTCGCGCCGCAGAAATCGCCGCATGCGAAGCCAACCTCAAGCAGGTGGGCGAGCACCTGCGCAAACTGCACAAAGCAGCGGGCGGCCTTGAGCTGCCCTGAAGCAGCCGAAATAAACACATATCAAATGTGGGAGGGGGCTTGCTCCCGATGGCGGTGGGTCAGCTTGCACATGCCGTGACTGACACTCTGCTATCGGGAGCAAGCCCCCTCCCACATTTTCACCTGTGCCCCCTTGAAGACCGTGCGTCTTTTCCATATCACCTGTTTAGCCAGCGAAAGCTGGCTGAAAGCTTTCACGTCTAGGATCGCCCCCACTGCCGGCAAAAGACCGGCTGTTTACAACAACAATGGTGATTCCCGATGTCCGTCCGTACCCGCCTGTTCGCCCCAACTCCCCCCGTACGCCTCGTGCCTTTCGTTCTGCGCTGACCCATCCCGGTTCGCCATTCCCTAGCCGCGCTACGCCTGGAGTATTCCTATGCTGACTTTCCTTGGCTTTGCCATGGTCATCACGTTCATGTTCCTGATCATGACCAAGCGCCTGTCTGCGCTGATCGCCCTGATCATCGTGCCAATCCTGTTCGCGCTGTTCGGCGGTTTCGCACCGAAGATCGGCCCGATGATGCTCGAAGGCATCACCAAGCTCGCGCCAACCGGCGTGATGCTGATGTTCGCCATCCTCTACTTCGCCTTGATGATCGACTCCGGCCTATTCGACCCGGCCGTGCGCAAGATCCTCAAGATGGTCAAAGGCGACCCGCTGAAGGTTTCAGTCGGCACCGCCGTACTGGCCCTGGTGGTGTCCCTGGACGGTGACGGCGCCACCACCTACATGATCTGCGTGGCCGCCATGCTGCCGCTGTACAAGCGCATCGGCATGAGCCCGCGGATCATGGCCGGCTTGATCATTCTCGCCGGTGGCGTGATGAACATGACCCCTTGGGGTGGCCCGACCGCCCGCGCCGCCAGTGCGCTGCATGTGGACCCTTCGGATATTTTCGTACCGATGATTCCGGCCATGGCCGCCGGCGTCGTCGCTATCCTCGCGATCGCCTATATGTACGGTAAGCGCGAACGTGCTCGCCTGGGCGAACTGCACCTGCAGGGCGACGAGATCGACCATAGCGAAATCAGCGTGTCGCAATTTCCAGACGCCCGCCGTCCGAAGCTGATCTGGTTCAACGGCGCACTGACCCTGGCCCTGATGTGCACACTGATCGCCGGCCTGTTGCCGCTGCCGGTGCTGTTCATGGTTGCGTTCAGTATCGCGATGATCGTGAACTACCCGTGCCTGCAACAGCAGAAAGACCGCGTCGCCGCCCATGCTGGCAGCGTACTGGCGGTGGTAGGGCTGATCTTCGCCGCGGGTATTTTTACCGGCATCCTGTCGGGCACCGGCATGGTCGATGCCATGTCCAAGAGCCTGCTGGCGGTCATCCCTGACGCCTTGGGCCCGTACCTGGCCGTTATCACCGCACTGGTGAGCATGCCGTTCACCTTCTTCATGTCCAACGATGCGTTCTACTACGGCGTACTGCCAGTACTGGCCGAAGCCGCCAGCCACTACGGCATCACCGCAGTGGAAATGGCCCGCGCCTCCATCGTTGGCCAACCGGTGCACTTGCTCAGCCCGCTGGTACCGTCGACCTACTTGCTGGTCGCCCTGGCCGGTATCGAATTTGGCGATCATCAGCGCTTCACCCTGAAGTGGGCAGTGCTGGTGTGCCTGTGCATAATGTTCGCCGCATTGCTGATGGGGATTTTTCCGCTGTTCAGCACTCTATAATCGTACAACCCAGCTGCGCCGGCCCTACGCCGGGGCGGCCTAACACACGCTCAAAGGAATACACATGGAATGGCTGACCAATCCGGAAATCTGGATTGCCTTCTTCACCCTGACGGCCCTCGAGATCGTCCTGGGCATCGATAACATCATCATGATTTCGATCCTGGTCAGCCGCATGCCTAAGCATATGCAGGCCCGCACCCGGATATTCGGCCTGGCGCTGGCCATGGTCACGCGCATCCTGTTGCTGCTGTCGATCACGTGGGTCATGCAACTGACTGCCGACCTGTTTGTGGTGTTTGGCCAAGGCATTTCCGGTCGCGATCTGATTCTGTTCTTCGGTGGCCTGTTCCTGCTGTGGAAAAGCTCCCAAGAGATGTACCACGCACTGGAAGGTGAAGACGAAACCCAGGACGAGCCGAAAGGCGCCGGTGGCAAGTTCATCTACACCATCATCCAGATCGCGATCATCGACATCGTATTCTCCCTGGACTCGGTGATCACCGCCGTCGGCATGGTCTCCCACGTACCGGTCATGGTTGCCGCGATTGTGGTTGCCGTATTGGTGATGATGCTGGCTGCCGGCACCATCAGCGATTTCATCGACAAGCACCCGTCGTTGAAAATGCTGGCGCTGTCGTTCCTGCTGGTGGTGGGTACAGTGCTGATCGCCGAATCCTTCGACGTGCATGTGCCTAAAGGCTATGTCTACTTCGCCATGGCATTCTCGCTGGCGGTAGAAGCGGTGAACATCAAGATGCGCACCGCCATCGCGAAAAAGAAGAAACAGCAGGATCCTGTGAAACTGCGTAAGGACATCCCGGGTCAATAACCCGAGCCAGTCGTAAAAAACGGGGCGCTTGCGTCCCGTTTTTTTTCATCCGCAAAAAACTGATTTCATGACAGTTTTGTTTCAATCCCCACTTTAGCTATGCGATGCTGGCGCCGAGCCCATTCGCCAACTACAGCTTAAGTACAAGACGTAGAGCGGCACGCGGCAACTTTCCTTCGCTCCTGTTGGAGCACACCTACACGGGGGGCCGAGCATGCTGACCTTGCTCAATCTGCTTTCCGCCGTGACCCTACTTATCTGGGGCACGCACATCGTCCGTACCGGGATCCTGCGGGTCTACGGTTCTAACTTGCGTCAGGTCATCGGGCATAACATGTCCAAACGCTGGCTTGCGTTTGTCGCCGGCATCCTGGTGACAGCCATGGTGCAGAGCAGCAACGCCACGGCCATGCTGGTGACCTCATTTGTGGGCCAGGGCCTGATGGGCCTGATGCCCGCACTGGCGACTATGCTCGGCGCCGACGTCGGTACCGCGCTGATGGCGCGGGTGCTGACCTTTGACTTGTCCTGGCTGTCGCCGCTGTTGATCTTTCTCGGCGTTATTTTCTTTCTGTCGCGCAAACAGACGCGGGCAGGGCAGTTGGGGCGAGTAGGAATAGGCCTCGGTCTGATCATCCTCGCGCTGCAATTGATCGTGGAAGCCGCCGGCCCGATTACCCACGCCCAGGGCGTGAAAGTGCTGTTCGCCTCGCTGACCGGCGACATTTTGCTCGACGCACTGGTCGGCGCCTTGTTTGCGATGATTTCCTACTCCAGCCTGGCCGCCGTATTGCTGACCGCCACCCTCGCCGGCGCCGGTGTGATCGGCTTGCACGTGGCCATCGGCCTGGTGATCGGCGCCAACATCGGCAGCGGCGTGCTGGCCTTCCTCAGCACCAGCATGCAGAACGCCGCCGGGCGCCAAGTGGCCCTAGGCAGTCTGTTGTACAAACTCATTGGCCTGCTGCTGATCATCCCGGTGCTCGACCCGCTGGTACTGTGGATGGACGGCCTGGACTACAACACTCAAGGCATGGTCATCACCTTCCACCTGCTCTACAACGTCAGTCGCTGCCTGATCCTGCTACCGACCATCGGCCCAATGGCGCGCCTCTGCGCGTGGTTGCTGCCCGAGCGAGAAGAGGCCAACGGCAAGGCCAAACCCCGTCATCTGGACCCCACGGCCCTCACCACGCCCAGCTTGGCACTGGCCAATGCAGCCCGCGAAACCCTGCGCCTGGGCGACCTGATCGACAACATGCTCACCGCCATGCAAGAAGTACTGCGCGGCAAGCAAACTGCGATCACCCAGGAGATGCGCAGCCTCAGTGATGACGTCGAAGCGCTCTACAGCGCAATCAAGCTCTACCTGGCGCAAATGCCCCGCGAAGACCTGAGCGAACAGGACAGTCGCCGCTGGGCCGAGATCATCGAACTGTCGATCAACCTGAAGCTCGCCGGCGACCTGATCGAACGCATGCTGCGTAAAGTCCAGCAGCAGAAAACCTCTCAGCGCCGCCAGTTTTCCGAAGTAGGCCTGGAAGAACTCACCGGCCTGCACAGCCAGTTGATAGCCAACCTGCGACTTGGCCTTTCGGTATTCCTCAGCGCCGACCCGGAAAGCGCACGCCAATTGCTACGCGAAAAGCGCCGCTTTCGCGCCCAGGAGCGCCGCTTGGCCCACGCCCATGTGAGCCGTCTGCAACGCAAAATCGTACAGAGCCTAGAGACCAGTTCCCTGCACCTGGAGCTGATTGCCGACATGAAACGCCTCAATTCGTTGTTTTGTAGCAGTGCGTATGTAGTGTTGGAAACGTCCGACACAGGCGCGCTCTCGGCCGAAGATATTGCCGACATCACGCATTCGCCCTGAACGTACGATGGCCCGTGAAGTCAGTTAGAGCTGACCTCACTCGCCAGGAAGCCAGTTATGCGTCGCCTGTTATTCGCCTGCCTGCTTATGGGTTCTGCCCACGCTTTTGCCTTTGACCGCCTGCAAGTCGAGGGCTACACCTTGCCCAACGGCCTGCAATTGCTACTCAAGCCGGGCACCGAACGTGGGCACGTGGCGATCCGTTTGGTGGTCGGTGTGGGCCTGGATGACTTCGGCTGTGAGGAAAAGGAGTTGCCGCACTTGCTCGAACACTTGCTGTTCAGTGGCATCGACGGCGGCGGCGAAGGCGACCTCGAAGAGCGCATGCAGGCCCTGGGCGGCGAGTGGAACGCCTACACCAGCAATGCCGACACCACCTTCGTAATTGAGGCTCCCGCGAAAAACCAGCGCAAGGTGCTCGACCTGTTACTGGCAATCATCACCCGCACTGAGTTGACCGACGCCAATATCAATGCGGCCAAACAAGTAGTAGAGCGCGAAGACGGCGGCCATTACTCGCACCTGCAACGCCTGCTGGACCGTCAGGACCTGGGCCACACCGCCAGCAATCAACTGGCCGTCGAGTTGGGCCTCAAATGCGCCGAACGCGCCGAGGTCGAGCAACTGACCCGCGACCAGTTGCAGACACTGCGCAAGAATTGGTACGCCCCCAACAACATGACCCTGATCGTCGTCGGCGAACTCGACAAACTGCTGCCGGCCTACCTGGAACGCACCTACGGCGAACTCGACCCGGTAGACCCCACCGAGCACAGGCCCCTGCCGGAAATCCAGCACACCGCCAACAGCCACCGCGAACTGATCCACGGCTGGGTAGGCAACAGCGCCAAACTGCACTGGCTGTTCCCAGAACCGGTATTGGACGACCAGCACGACGAAACCTACGACCTGCTTAAGGACTACCTCGACTGGGCGCTGTACCGTCAACTGCGCCTCAAGCACGGTTTGTCCTACGGCCCCTGGAGCGAACGCGAAGTGCTCGGCGGCGTAGGTTTCCTCAGCATGAATGCCGACCTTGAGCGAGAAAACCTCCCTGAGGCCGAACAGGTACTGCACGACCTCACCGCGCAGTTGCTCAAAGACGGCCTCGACCCGGCCACCTTCGCCCGCCTGCAACAGGCCGCCATCGCGCGGCAAGCCTGGGCCGTGCAGGGCAACAGCGCGTTGGCCGACTACTATTGGGCGGCGTTGGCCGACTACGACAAAGGCCGCTTCAGCGACCCGGTCAAACGCATCAAGGCCGTCAACTTGGATCAGGCGAACCAGGCCATGCGCCAGGTACTCAAGCAGCCTGGCTACTGGCGCATCGAAAAACCGCTGTTAAGTTACGACATGCTCAATTGGATCGGCGCCGGCGTGCTTGGCCTGATCGCCATTGTGTTGATCGGCGTGCGGCTTTATCGCAAACGGATCACGTAATCGGGCACCGAACGCCGGGCTAAGACGTTATTCTGTCTGGGATTTTTTCCTACAAAGACTGCGAACCGCCGAATGCAAAACGTAACCCGTTTAATCACCCGCATCCTCGAACTGATGAAGCGCTACCCAGGGGTGATTGCACTCGGCGGCTTCATCTCGGGTGTGTGCAGTTTCATTCTGGTGGACCGTCAGCAGGGCATGGCCAGTTGGATCGCGGTCATCATGCTGGTGAGCTGGTTGTGGCTGATGCTGGAGAACAGCTTTACCCAGCTGTTCACCAAGGTGTTCAAGCGGGAAATTCCCGAACCCCTGCTGCGCTACGCCACCCAGATGATCCACCAGGAAAGTCTGTTCTTCGTGCTGCCGTTCTTTTTCATCACCACCGCGTGGAACAGTGGCCAATCGATATTCACCGGCCTGCTCGGCGCAGCGGCACTGGTGTCGATCATCGACCCGCTGTACTACAAATGGCTGGCGCCCAAGCGCTCGCTGTTCCTGGCGCTGCACACCCTGACGCTGTTCGCCGCGCTGCTCACCGCGCTGCCGATCATCCTGCACCTGACCACCGCCGAGAGTTACAAGCTCGCCCTCGGCGTAGCCATGGCGTTGTCGATCCCGAGCCTGGCAGTGAGCATGCCGCTGCGCAGCCTCAAGGGCTGGGCGATGCTGCTGGGGGTGACCGCCGCGATTGGTTGCGCAGGCTGGTTCCTACGCAGTTGGGTACCGCCGGCCACGCTGTGGATGACCGAAGTGGCCATCAGCACCCAGTTGCAAGACCGCACGCCAGGCGATGACCTCAAGGAAGTGACCGTTGCTCAACTGCGCAGCAGCGGGCTGTATGCCTATACCGCAATCAACGCGCCACGCGGGCTGAATGAGCGGATCTACCACGTGTGGAAATTCAACGGCAAAGAGGTCGACCGCATTGCCCTGGACATCCACGGCGGGCGCAAGGAAGGCTATCGCGCCTGGACCCACAAACAGAACTTCCCGCCCGATTCGGCGGGCCGCTGGCAAGTTCAAGTGCTGACCGAAGACGGGCAGGTGATCGGCGTGCTGCGCTTCAAAGTGACTGACGCAGCACAAACGGACAACCCGAAGTAGGCTGTATCGTGCTATTACGTAGGAATTGTGGATAGCCAATACAAGCTCGGAGCTTATGACCAGTAGTCCCACGGCCGGCGCAGCCCACCTCGATACCTCCACCGCCCCTCCGTTACTGCGGATTACGGGGGACTGGACGCTGGCCCACTACGCAAACCTAAAGAAGCTGTCGGACAAACTCGACGGCCAATACGACGCCGGCGCACGCATAGACCTCAATGGGCTCGGCGCCCTGGATACCGCCGGCGCCTCGCTGCTGGTGGAACTGCTTGGGCCAACCCGTATCGAGCAATCCGCCGAGCAGACCGATTGCAGTCTGTCCGCTGCCGACCGCGCGTTGCTCAAGACCGTCTACCGCTCACTCAACGATTTTTGCGTACCGGAAAAAGCACCGGAAGAGGCTGCCGGTATCCAGGTGTTGGCACGCATCGGGCGGGCGGTGGATACCGTCTGGCAGGACAGCAAGCAATTATTGGGTTTTGTCGGCCTGATCCTCGAAACCTTTGCCCGTGGCATTTTCCGCCCCAAGCGCTGGCGCCTGACGCCGATGGTTGCCCATCTCGAACAGGTCGGCCTCGATGCTGCGCCTATCGTGGCGTTGCTGACCTTTCTAGTCGGTGCCGTGGTGGCGTTTCTTGGCGCCACGGTACTCAAAAGCTTCGGCGCGACAATTTTTACGGTGGACCTGGTGGCGTTCTCCTTCCTGCGGGAATTCGGCGTGTTGCTCACCGCGATCCTGATCGCCGGCCGCACCGCTAGTGCGTTTACCGCGCAGATCGGTTCGATGAAGGCCAACGAAGAAATCGACGCCATCCGCACACTGGGCCTGGACCCGATGGAGTTGCTGGTACTGCCCCGCGTACTCGCGCTGCTGGTCGCGCTGCCGATGCTGACCTTTCTGGCGATGCTCTCGGGGATCGTCGGCGGCGGCGTGGTGTGTGCCGTGGCGCTGGATATTTCCCCGGCGATGTTCCTCTCGCTACTGCAATCGGACATTGGCGTGCAGCACTTTTTGGTGGGCATGGTGAAAGCACCGATCTTCGCCTTTTTGATTGCGGCCATTGGCTGCCTGGAAGGCTTCAAGGTCAGCGGCAGTGCCGAATCGGTCGGCGCCCACACCACCTCCAGCGTGGTGCAATCGATCTTTGTGGTGATCGTGCTGGATGCGGTTGCCGCGCTGTTCTTCATGGAGATGGGCTGGTGAGTCGTCTACACCGTTCGCCCACCGAGGCGGTGATTGAAGTGCGTGGCCTGTGCAATCGCTTTGGCAGCCAGAGCGTGCACGAGAATCTCGACCTGGATTTGTACAAGGGCGAAATCCTTGCGGTGGTCGGCGGCTCCGGCAGTGGCAAGTCGGTGCTGTTGCGCAGCATCGTCGGCCTGCGCCGCCCCAGCGAGGGCGAAGTGCGGGTGTTCGGCAAGAATCTGCCGAGCCTGCCGGAGCATGAGCGTTCGCTGGTAGAGCGGCGCTTCGGCGTGCTGTTCCAGAAGGGCGCGCTGTTTTCCTCGCTGACCGTGACCGAGAACGTCGCGCTGCCACTGATCGAGCACGCTGGCCTCAGCCGTCGAGACGCCGAGCACTTGGCGGCCGTCAAACTCGCCCTCGCTGGGCTGCCGCTGTCGGCCGCCGACAAATACCCCGCGTCGCTCTCCGGTGGCATGATCAAGCGCGCCGCACTGGCCCGGGCCCTGGCGCTGGACCCGGACATCCTGTTCCTCGACGAGCCCACCGCCGGCCTCGACCCGATTGGCGCGGCGCAATTCGACCAACTGATCCTGACCCTGCGCGACGCGCTGGGCCTGAGCGTGTTCCTGGTCACCCATGACTTGGACACGCTGTACACCATCACCGACCGCGTGGCGGTGCTGGCGCAGAAGAAAGTGCTGGTGGCGGACGCCATCGATATCGTCTCGGAAACGGACGACGCCTGGATTCACGAATACTTCCACGGCCCCCGGGGCCGCGCGGCATTGGATGCCGCTCAACCGCTCAACGAGGTATGACATGGAAACCCGAGCCCATCATGTGATGATCGGTCTGTTCAGCGTGATCGTGGTGGTCGGCGCGATGCTGTTTGGCCTGTGGCTGGCCAAATCCAGCGTCGACAGCGCCTTCCAGGATTACGAAGTGATCTTCAACGAGGCGGTCAGCGGCTTGTCTCAAGGCAGCTCGGTGCAATACAGCGGGATCAAGGTGGGCGACGTGATCAGCCTGAGCCTGGACCCCAACGACCCGCGCCGCGTACTCGCGCGTATCCGCCTGGCCGGGCAGACGCCGATCAAGGAAGACACCCAAGCCAAACTCGCGCTGACCGGCATCACGGGCACGTCGATCATCCAACTCAGCGGCGGGACACCTCAAAGTGCGGTGCTCAAGGGCAAGGATGGCAACCTGCCGCAGATCATCGCCTCGCCATCACCCATCGCGCGGCTGCTGAACAACAGCAATGACCTGATGACCGGCATCAACCTGCTGCTGCACAACGCCAACGAGATGTTCTCCTCGGATAACGTCGAGCGACTGAGCAAGACCCTGGATAACCTGCAACAAACCACCGGCGCCATTGCCGACCAACGCGGCGATATCAAGGTGGTGATGCAACAACTGATGCAAGTCAGCAAACAAGCCACCGCTGCTCTGGAGCAGACCACGGTGCTGATGCGTAACGCTAACGGGTTGCTCAACGATCAAGGCAAACAGGCGTTCGGCAGCGCCGAACAAGCGATGAAATCCCTGGAGCAAAGCACCGCCACCATCAATACCTTGCTGACCAATAACAAAGACTCGGTGAACAGTGGCATGCAGGGCCTCAACGAACTGGCGCCGGCGGTGCGCGAACTGCGCGAAACACTCGGTTCGCTGCGCGCCATCTCCCGCCGCCTGGAAGCCAACCCCAGCGGTTACCTGCTGGGCAGTGATAAGAACAAGGAGTTCACGCCATGAAGCGTGCTTATCAAATGATCGCTCCTGTGGCGCTGGCACTGGTGAGCGCATGCTCGATCCTGCCTAAAGCCGACCCGTCGGACGTCTACCGCCTGGCCTCCGCCCAGACGACGACTCAAGGCACCCCGGTAGGTTGGTCGCTACGCCTGACCAAGCCACAAACCAGCGAGTTCCTCGACAGCCCACGCATCGCCGTGGTGCCCAATGGCGACCTGATCAGCAGCTACGCCAACTCGCGCTGGAGCGATCCCGCGCCGGTGCTGTTGCGTAATCGCCTATTGGACGGCTTCCAGAGTGACGGCCGAGTGACGCTGTTGAGCACCGACGACACCAATCTGCAGGCCGACTATGAGCTGGGCGGGCAGTTGCAGGCGTTTCAGAGTGAGTACCGGGGCAATGCGGTGGAGGTGGTGATCCGCCTCGACGCACGCCTGGTGCGTGGCAGTGATCAGCGGATTATTGCCAGCCGGCGGTTTGAAGTGCACCAAGCGGTGAGCGATACCAAGGTGCCGGCGGTGGTGGCCGGGTTTGGAGTGGCCGGGGATCAGTTGAGCAGGCAGGTGGTGGAGTGGGTTGTTCAGCAGGGCAACGGTGTTGCGAAACGCTGAGGGCCTCATCGGGGGCAAGCCCCCTCCCACATTTTGAATGTGTTCACAGATCAACATGTAGGAGGGGGCTTGCTCCCGATAGCGATCCGAGCCTCAGCCAAAGAACCAGTAGCACACCGCAATCGCCGCCACGACACCCGCAAACTCAGCCAGCAACGCACAGCCCACGGCATGCCGCGCACGCTGAATGCCCACCGAGCCGAAGTACACCGCCAACACATAAAAGGTGGTTTCCGTACTGCCCTGGATCGTCGCCGCCACCAGGGCCGGGAAGCTATCCACACCTTGAGTCTGCATGGTCTCGATCAACATCGCCCGCGCAGCGCTGCCGGAGAATGGCTTGACCATCGCCGTGGGCAATGCATCGACAAAGCGCGTGTCCATGCCGGTCCAAGCGACCAGATGGCGAATCCCCTCAAGGCCAAAGTCCAAGGCCCCGGAGGCGCGTAAAACACCTACGGCACAGAGCATCGCAACCAAGTAAGGCAACAGGTTCTTGGCCACGTCGAAGCCTTCTTTGGCCCCTTCGACAAACGCCTCGTACACCTTCACCTTGCGCAACGCGCCGATCACCAGGAACAGCATGATCAATCCAAATAACGTGAGGTTGCCGAGGATCGACGACAAACCGGCCAGCGCCGTGGCAGATAGCGTGGCCAATAACGCCATAAAGCCGCCCAGCACCAACGCACCCGGAATCAGGTAAGCCAGCACCACCGGATCCCACAGCCGCAGACGCTGCATCACCGCCACCGACAGCAGGCCCACCAGAGTAGAAGCACTGGTGGCCAACAGGATCGGCAGGAACACCAACGTCGGGTCGGCGGCGCCTTGCTGGGCGCGGTACATGAAGATGGTCACTGGCAGCAGTGTCAGAGACGAGGCGTTGAGCACCAGGAACAGAATCTGTGCATTACTCGCCGTGTTGGGGATGGGGTTGAGCTCCTGCAACGCCTTCATGGCCTTTAGGCCGATTGGAGTGGCCGCGTTATCCAGGCCCAGGCCGTTAGCGGCGAAGTTGAGGGTGATCAGACCGATGGCAGGGTGGCCGGCCGGCACTTCCGGCATCAGGCGGCGAAACAGCGGGCCAAGGGCCTTGGCCAGCCAATCGACGATCCCGGCTTTCTCGGCGATACGCAGAAAGCCCAGCCACAGGGTCAGGGTGCCGAACAGCAGCACCATCACTTCCACCGACAATTTGGCCATGGCGAAAATGCTTTCCACCATCGCCGCAAAAATCCCGGCGTTACCCCCCACCAGCCATTGCGCCAGTGCTGACACCATCGCCACGACAAAGAAGCCAAGCCACAGGCCATTGAGCATCAGTTAAATCCCCCGAAAGATGGGGCGAATGATAGCGGGGCTGGCAGAAACGACAAACCCCGGATTTACCGGGGTTTGTCTTAGAGCCGTCGGACTATCAGCCGCGAGTGGCTTGGGCAGTCGGCAGGGCTTGCTTGGTGCGCCAGTGCGGCAGCGAATTCCAGTAGCGCTCGCCTTTGGCGTCGTCGTACATGCCTTCCCAACGGGAGATGACCAATACCGCCAGGGCATTACCGATCACGTTGAGGGCGGTACGCGCCATGTCCATGATGCGGTCCACACCGGCGATGAACGCCAGGCCTTCCAGCGGGATCCCGACGCTGCCCAAGGTGGCCAGCAGCACCACGAAGGACACGCCCGGCACGCCGGCGATGCCTTTGGAGGTGACCATCAGAGTCAGCACCAGCATCAGTTGCTGACCGATCGACAGGTCAATGCCATACAGCTGGGCGATAAAGATTGCCGCGATGCTCTGGTACAAGGTCGAACCGTCGAGGTTGAACGAGTAACCGGTCGGCACCACGAAGCTGCAGATAGCCTTTGGCGCGCCATAAGCTTCCATCTTCTCGATCACGCGCGGCAGCACGGTTTCGGAACTGGCGGTGGAGTAAGCCAGTACCAGCTCATCTTTGAAGATGCGGATCAGCTTGAGGATCGAGAAGCCGAACAGGCGGGCGATCAGGCCCAATACTGCAAAAGCGAAGAACAGGATGGCGACGTAAACCAGGATCACCAGCTTGGCCAGCGGCAGCAAGGAGGCAAAGCCAAAGTTAGCGACAGTCACTGCGATCAGTGCGAATACGCCGATCGGGGCGTACTTCATGATCATGTGGGTGACTTTGAACATGCTCTCGGACACGCCTTGGAACATGGTCACAAGCGGCTCACGCAGCTCAGGCTTGAGGCTCGACAGACCCAGGCCGAACAGCACTGAGAAGAAAATGATCGGCAGCATCTCGCCACGGGCAACAGCGGCGAAGATGTTCGACGGGATCAGGTTGAGGATGGTCTCGATAAACGCATGCTCATGCTGCACCTCGGCGGCGGTCGCCTGGTACTTGGAGATATCCACCGTACCGAGGGTACTCATGTCGATGCCCGCGCCCGGATGGAACAGGTTGGCCAGCAACAGGCCGACCACAATGGCGATGGTGGTGACGACTTCGAAGTAAAGGATGGTTTTGACGCCGATACGACCGAGCTTTTTCGCGTCACCGACACCGGCAATGCCGACGATCAACGAGGAAATCACAATCGGGATCACGATCATCTTGATCAGGCGGATAAAGATATCGCCTGCTGGCTGCAGCACGTTGCTGATCCACCAGGCCTTTTCAGCACTGAAATGGTTGAGCACTGCGCCGATTGCGATCCCCAGCACCAAACCGATGAGGATCTGCCAGGCGAGGCTTAGCTTTGCCTTCTTCATGTCATTACCCTTACTTCAAGTGGACTTAAGGCGGATGCGCCATCTGGAACGCTCGGAAGCGAAAAAGTGTGTGCATCTGCCTCCGTAGAAGGTCACCGCAGCGTGGCCGAAATGGCTTACTGGCAGGCGAAAAAAGGCGCAACTATTCCCATGCAAGGGAGCGACGTCTAATGCCGTAAACGCCTACCCTATGCCGAATCGGCATGACTTTTTTTCATAATAACTGTCCGAACGGTCAGTTCATATGCGACATATTGTCAGGTGAATATGCCGTGAACCGGCCAATTCAGGCTCGCGCAGAGATTCTGCACGTGTTTGGTGCGTTGGCAGAAATGCCTGGGAATCACGCGGCATTGCGTCAGAAATGTCCTATAGCGTCGACAAAACTTTCTCGATAGATGGTCGTCCCGACACACCAAGTAATGGTTGGGAACAAGCAAAAAGAAAATTCGCAGCTATGGACGGCATAAAAGGCAGGGATGAAAGTCATAAGCCCGCCGCAAGTTCAGCAAGCAGGGGGCTTGTGAACTTGCGTCGCAGCTTTTCGCCTGACCCGGCCCTTGCGCAGGCACTCCCTGTACCCGTAGGTCACGCCGATCCCATTTGATCAGAGCAACCCAGCCCCTTGGTCATGCACCGCTCTTGGCGAGCGGTGCAAACAGAAAGAAGCAAAGGTGCTTCTTTCTATGGACGCTGGCCCCGTAGCCGGGACCTAGTACCAATTCGGATCTTTCTTCAGCTGCTCCATCAGCAGCTTCTGCATGCCTTCATCCGGCTTACCGATAAAACGGTAATCGGCATGGCGTGTTGGGGATTTATCTGCCGGCAAACCGGCGGGCACTTCCACCAACATGGCGTAGGCATCTTCCTTGTCGAAGCTGAAGGCGACGATCAGGCGCTTGTTCTTGCACGTGTCTGCAGTTTCGCAAAGCGGCCCGACCAAGTACTTGTCACCATCTTCTTCCACGGCGTTCATCTGCTCGGCTGTGCCTGACAGGTTCATCACCCATTCCGGCAAGCGCTCTTCTTTTTTCACCACGTCTTGCCAAGTCTCGCGGTACTGCGGGTCCGCGGTCAGCAATTGGTTGGCCCGGGATTGGCCGTCATTGGCGGCCATCGCCAGGCCGCTGCCGCCCAAGAGCAGGGCGACAGCCATGGTTTTAAAGCACAGAGTGGTCATATTCAGCCTCGGCCGCGACGACCAAAGAAGAACGAAGCAATGAACATCACCAGGAAGACTACGAACAGGATCTTAGCGATCCCAGTGGCGGTGCCCGCGATACCACCAAAGCCCAGAACTGCAGCCACAATGGCGATGATCAGAAATGTGATTGCCCAACTCAACATGGTGATTCTCCTTACGCTTCGATAGAGGTAACAGCGGTAGTGCCGTGCCGTACGGCCGCCCTACACAAGCGGCCGCTTTTATTGCCTAAAACACCCAACGTTCTTGGGTTGGCAGCTCGCCCAGGGTGGAATCCTGCTCGGCCACTCTCAATTGCGGTGCAGTTACATCAGCAGAAGCAGCACCGACGGTACGGCTGCCAATGGAACTGAAATGTGTCTGCGTCATCGCCGGACGTTCGAAATGCGGGGTTTGCTGCTGACTCTGCTGCCAATGTTGCATCTGCTGGCCTGCTATCAGCGTGACCATTACGGCCAAGCTGGCAAACATGCCTTGCTGTAAGCGCAGTGGCGATACACACAATTGGCTGAGGATTTGGCGAGTCATGCTGATGTTCTCCCGCATTTTGATTATTCGTTGAGAGAGGTATTGCAGCGTGCATGCCAGCTTTTTTACAAAATAAAATCCAATAAAATCAGTAGCTTATGCATTAAAGACACAATGGCAGTGCAGCATCCTGCACGATCGCCCTTTATAGGCCGTGCGAAATGCACGACGGTCAGTGGTCGGATCAGAGGATCGAAAGCGATGGAGTAGTTGCCGAAGTGGCAAGAAGGCATGAAAACGCCATCAGGCGGGGCTCTGTAGGAAAAGATGCAGATACCTGCACGGCAATGCCTTTTATCAATCAGAATAAACCATGCAACTTGCCCGATTATTCCGGGACTAAACACCATCATTTATAGTTAAGGAGCGCGGGACAGATGGAATCAGCCAAGGAACTTCAAGGCCGCATTCTTTTAGTGGATGACGAGTCCGCGATCCTCCGCACCTTCCGTTATTGCCTGGAAGATGAAGGCTACACCGTCGCCACCGCCAACAGCGCCGCCCAGGCTGATGCGCTGATGCAACGCCAGGTGTTCGACCTGTGCTTCCTGGACCTGCGCCTGGGCGAAGACAACGGTCTGGATGTGCTGGCACACATGCGTTTCCAGGCACCGTGGATGCGCGTGGTGATTGTCACCGCTCACTCCGCCGTCGATACCGCCGTGGACGCGATCCAGGCCGGTGCCGCCGATTACTTGGTCAAGCCTTGCAGCCCCGATCAACTGCGCCTCGCTACGGCCAAGCAATTGGAGGTGCGCCAACTGTCCGCGCGCTTGGAGGCTTTAGAAGGTGCAGTGCGCCAGCCCAAAGACGGCCTAGACTCTCATAGCCCGTCAATGATGGTGGTGCTGGAAACCGCGCGCCAGGTGGCGGGGACCGACGCCAACATCTTGATCCTTGGCGAATCAGGCACCGGTAAAGGCGAACTGGCACGCGCTATTCACGGCTGGAGCAAGCGCGCGAAGAAATCCTGCGTGACCATCAATTGCCCGTCGCTGACCGCTGAGCTGATGGAAAGCGAGCTATTCGGTCATAGCCGTGGCGCCTTCACCGGCGCCAGTGAGAGCACGCTGGGCCGCGTCAATCAGGCAGACGGTGGAACGCTGTTTCTTGATGAGATCGGCGATTTTCCCCTCACGTTGCAGCCCAAGTTACTGCGCTTTATCCAGGACAAGGAATACGAGCGCGTGGGCGACCCGGTCACCCGCCGGGCCGACGTGCGTATCCTCGCCGCCACCAACTTGAACCTGGAAGACATGGTGCGCGACGGACGTTTCCGTGAAGACTTGCTGTACCGCCTCAACGTCATCACCCTGCATTTGCCGCCGCTGCGCGAGCGCAGTGAAGACATCCTGACGCTGGCAGACCGTTTCCTGGCGCGCTTCGTCAAGGAATACGCCCGGCCGGCGCGGGGTTTCAGTGATCAAGCACGTGAAGCGCTGCTCAACTATCGCTGGCCCGGCAACATCCGTGAGCTGCGTAACGTCGTGGAGCGGGCGAGCATCATCTGCCCGCAGGAAAAGGTAGAAATCGTCCACCTAGGCATGGCCGAACAACCGACCAACAATGCACCGCGTATCGGGGCGGCGTTGAGTCTGGACGAGCTGGAGAAAGCCCATATCGGTGCGGTTCTGGCCACCAGCGACACCTTGGACCAGGCGGCACGCACCCTCGGCATCGACGCGTCGACCCTGTATCGCAAACGCAAACAGTACAACCTGTGAGCTGCACCCTATGAAGTTAGCGATGAAACTGCGCACTCGTTTATTCCTGAGCATTTCAGCGCTGATAACCGTCGCTCTGCTGGGGTTGATCCTGGGCTTAGTCAGCGTGATGCAGATGGCTAAGACCCAGGAATCGCTGATCCGCAGCAACTTTGTCACCCTGGACCTGGGCCTCAAACTGCGCCAGATCCTTGGCGACCAGTTGATCATGATGCTGGAGCAGCGCCCTGACCCCGAGGCGCTGCAAGCCTCCAAAAAACGTTACTTCGACTTGCTGGAACAGGGTATCGCCCACGAACAGCGCGATGGCCATGGCAACGGTTTCAGCCAGGCACGCCTCCAATACCAAGACTTGCTTGAAGCCTTCGACCAATCCCAGCAAGCGTCGCCGCCGCCGGGCAGCAAGGAAAAACTCACCGAAACCTTCAATGTGCTGCGCAACGGGCTGATTACCGAACATAAGCAGGCCCTGGATAACATCAGCGCCAGCGAGCATAAATCCCGTGAGCGGGCGTTGCTGATCGCTGGTTTGCTGGGGTTGGTGGGGCTCGCGGTGCTGATCATCGGATTTGTCACCGCCCATGGCATCGCCCGGCGATTCGGCGGGCCAATTGAGGCGCTGGCCAAAGCGGCGGACAAGATCGGCCAAGGTGATTTCGAGGTGACGCTGCCGATTTCTTCAGCAGCGGAAATGAACCTGTTAACCCGCCGTTTTGGCCTGATGGCCGAGGCGGTTCGCCAGCATCAAGCGACCAACGTTGACGAACTGCTGGCCGGCCAGCAGCGCCTGCAAGCTGTGTTAGACAGCATCGACGATGGCCTGCTGATGATTGACCGCCAAGGCCGCCTGGAACATCTCAACCCCGTCGCGCAGCGCCAGTTGGGCTGGGACGAGGAACGCCTCGGCCAAGGCCTGGGCGAAGCCCTGATGCGTCCCGAACTGGATGAACAGCTGCAAATGGTGCTGCGCGGCGGCAACCTGGAACGGGCGCCGGATGATCTGGAAGTGGAAGTCGAGGGCGAACTGCGCCTGCTGACCTACAGCCTCACACCTGTCAGCCATACCGAGGGGCATATCCTCGGGGCGGTCATGGTGCTGCACGACGTGACCGAACAGCGCGCCTTTGAACGGGTACGCAGCGAGTTCGTCCTGCGGGCATCCCACGAATTGCGCACGCCGGTGACTGGTATGCACATGGCGTTCGGCCTGTTCCGCGAACGTGCGAAATTCCCGGCGGACTCCCGCGAAGCGGACCTGCTGGATACGGTCAATGAAGAGATGCAGCGCCTGATGCAGTTGATCAACGACTTGCTCAATTTTTCGCGCTACCAGAACGGCCTGCAGAAACTCACCCTGGGCCCGTGCGATGTGACTGACCTGCTTGAAAACGCTCGTGCGCGCTTTGTGGAGCCCGCCAATGCGCAGAACATAGAGTTGCTGGTAGAGGTTCAGTCCGACCTGCCACGCCTGTATGCCGACCAGGCGCAATTGGAGCGTGTGCTCGACAACCTTTTGGGCAACGCCCTGCGTCACACTGCCGACGGCGGGCAGATTCACCTGCAGGCTCGACGCCATGGCGAGCGGGTAATCATCAGTGTCGAGGACAATGGGGAAGGTATCGCCTATGGCCAACAAGGGCGCATCTTCGAACCCTTCGTCCAGGTGGGCCGCAAGAAAGGCGGCGCCGGCCTTGGACTGGCGCTGTGCAAAGAGATTGTGCAACTGCACGGCGGTCGCATGGGGGTGTATTCGCGGCCGGGGCAGGGCACTCAGTTCTACATGGCGTTACCGCTTTAACCTTTAGCGCCGGTTGAGGGCACGCAAAATAGCGGCACTTTCGGCGTCCGGCTCCCCAACAAACAGGGAAGGCCGGAAACGCATCTGGAACGCCGCGATCACATGACGCGTTGCGACATCCAACACACCGGTCTGGGGTGTCGGGTAACCAAGAAGCGCCAACTCTTCCTGGAACCAGGTGATGCTCGGCAGTTCAGCAGCATATTGCACCTGAAAGCGCGCGACCGCCTGAGCATCCGGCCATACGCCCAGACCTTCATCGGCCAGGCGCTTCCAAGGGAACAACGGCCCAGGGTCCAGCTTGCGCAGCGGCGCTATATCGCTGTGACCAATGATGTTCTTGGGGTCGATGCCATTGCGCTTGCTGATGTCCTTGAGCAGCACTACCAGCGATTTTACCTGGGCCTCGGAATACGGGTACCACAGGCGACCTGTGGGCGTGTCCTTATAGCCGGGGTTCACAATTTCGATCCCGATGGAGCTGGAGTTGAGCCAGGTACGCCCCATCCACTCGCTTTCGCCCGCGTGCCAGGCGCGTTGGCTTTCATCCACCAACTTGTAGATGGTGGCAGAGGCGTCGTCGCCGATCAGGTAATGCGCACTGACCTCGCCGTGGGTCAGCAGGGCCAGTGATTGTTCAAGATTGGTGGAGGTGTAGTGGACAACCACGAACTGCACGCGATTGTCGTGGTTCGCCGAGGGGTGGCTGGTGTTCAGGCGGGGACCGCTGGCGCAGCCGGCGAGCAGAAGAAGCACAAAGGTGAAGTACAAGAATTTCATGGCGGAAGACAGCACGCTGAAGACGATAATGCAACAGTGTAACGTACGGTCCGTGGCCAAGCGGTCAAGTTACAAAATAGAACAACTTTTATGCCGCTTGCACTTGGTTACGACCTGCCGCTTTAGCCCGGTACAGCGCCTCATCCGCTCGTTTGAGCGCCAGGTCACTGCGTTCTCCCGGTTGGAATTGCGCCACCCCCATGGATACCGTAATCGTCACCGGCTCGCCCTTGAAGTGGAACGGGCAGGCCTCGATCGCCGCACGCAGCACTTCACCCACGCCCAAGGCATCCGACAGGGATGAATCAGGCATCAGCAGCACAAACTCTTCACCGCCAAACCGCGCGATGAAATCGTTGGAGCGCAGGCGCTTGCGCAGCACGTTGGCGATAATCTTCAGCACCTTGTCACCGGCCAGGTGGCCGTAGCCATCGTTGATGCGCTTGAAGTGGTCCAGGTCCAGCATCGCCAGCGACAAATTATTGCCGTGCTGGTGCCAAGCATTGACCTCATGGTCGAGGCGCTCGCTCCAGGCGGCGCGGTTGGGCAAGTCGGTGAGCGGATCGATCAGCGCCTTCTGGCGCTGCACCTCGAGGTGCTCGCGATAGCCCTGGGCCTCCTGCTCCATATTGGCAACCCGCTCGGCCAGCCCTTTCAAGCGCGCCGCCACTTCCTGCTCGCGTTGGTCACGCTGCTGCTGGTGCTCGTCCATGGTGCCCAGCAAGCCCTCAAGATGGCTTTCCAGCACCTGCTTGAGGCTGTCCAAGTCCGCGGCGTCCTGCACACTGCTTTGCAGGCCGTCGACCTGCTCGCGAATCTGCGTGTCCAGCTCCCGGGCTGCGGAGCGGCTGTCGGCATGGCCGTCGCTGGCCACTTGCAGGTGGCCCTGGAAGGCCTCAAGACGCTCGTTAAGCTGTTTCAGGTAGGCCTCGAACTCATGCTGGCCGCTGTCGGTGATCGCCAGCATCAGCACCGCCAAGTCATCAAGGATCGGCAGCAGTTCGTACCAGTTCAGACCGTGGGCCAGGCGCTCGCGCATGGCTTCGGCCTGTGGCCGATGGCGCTCGGGCAGTGACAGCTCTTCCAGCAGGCCGAGCAGGGTGTCTTCAATATGCTTGGCCACGGAGCTGTAGGACGGCTCGGGTGAGTCAGGCAGGGAATAGGGGCCGTCCGATTGCAGCTCGTTGGGGTCAGGCTCATCGACCTCCAACACAGGCGGGAGCGAGAGACTACCAATCACCGTCTCATCCGGCGTCTCGACCGCTACCGGCGGGGTCTCGATTAAGGCCGCGAGGGCGCTTTCGGCCGCTGGCTCTTCCTCCTGAGGCTGTGGCGCCTTAGGCGCTGGAGCTTCGGCGACAGGCGCAACCTCTGCCACCCTCTGCGCAGGCGCCTCGTACACAAAAGCTTCGCTGACGGCCTTGGCGGGTTCAGGTTGTGCAGCAACCGGCTCCTGAGTCTGCGGCGCAAAGGCCCGCAGGGCTTGCGTCAGTTCATCGTTTTGCTCAGGTTCCTGAGGCTCGGCGGCGGCGTGGGTCACAACGGGGGACGGCGCTGGGCTGGCAACGGGCTCAGTGGCTACCGTTTCGCTCGCGGCGTCCTTGGCACCAAACAGACGCTGCAACAAACCTGGCCCAGGACGCGGAGTTTCACCCTCCGGCTCCAGGTTATTCAGCGCCTGCCCTTGCAGGCTGCTCAGCTCGCTGAGCAACAAAGGAATCTCTCGAGCCTGGCTGACGCGGCCATCCAACTGCTTGGCAAAGGTTTTCAGCGGACGGGCTACCTCACGGGGCAGCGGCAACTTTTGCAACTGCGTAACCAGAGACGTCAATGCGGTGCTCATCTGGTCAATGCGGGTTTCGCGGCGCTGCTCAGAATCGAGCACGGCTTTTTCCAGGCGCGGCAGCAAGGCCGCGAGGGCGGCGTCCATGTCGTCGGTGCGCACAACGTCGCGCATTTCCTTCATGCATTGATCAACGGCACGGTCGGTACCTTCCGCCGCCAGCGTGCTACGCACCAGCCCGCGGCGCAGCAGATCAAGGCGTGCAGCCCAACGGCGTTCGAGCTTTTCTTGTTGCTCGATACTTAGCAGGTATTTTTCTTTCCAGCGCTGGGCGTCGTCGCTCATGCAAGGGGTCCGCGAGGGCCAGGGCTCAACGCGGGTAATGCATCTGCCGTGAGCGAGCCCGGCAGACGAATCTCTACCGCGACCGGCAGGTGATCGGAAATGGGCTGTGCCAGCACCTGCACACTTTCCAGTGTGAGGCTCGGGCTGAGCAGGATATGGTCAAGACAGCGTTGCGGTCGCCAGCTCGGAAACGTGGCTTCGACTTGCGGCGCCAATAGCCCTAGGTCGCGCAACGGGGAATTCTGCAGCAGGTCGTTGGCATGGGTGTTCATATCCCCCATCAACACCTGATGCTTGTATTTGCCAATCAAATCGCGCACGTAAGCCAACTGAAGGTTGCGCGTACGCCCCCCGAGCGCCAAGTGCATCATTACCACCACCAAGGCTTCAGGCCCTTCGCCAAAACGCACGAGGATCGCCCCACGCCCCTTTGGACCCGGCAATGGATGGTCTTCGATGGCGGTCGGCTTCAAGCGGCTGAGCACACCATTGCTGTGCTGCGCCAGGCGCCCGAGGTTGCGATTGAGTTGCTGATACCAGTAGGGGAAAGCCCCAAGATGGGCTAGATGCTCGACCTGATTGATGTAGCCCGAGCGAATGCTGCCACCATCGGCTTCCTGCAAGGCGACCAGGTCGAAGTCACTCAACAGGTCGCCGATCTTCTGCAGGTTACCGGCCCGCCCGTTGTGGGGCAGCAAATGCTGCCAACCACGGGTGATGTAGTGACGGTACTTCTCGGTGCTGTTACCCACCTGGATATTGAAACTGAGCAGACGCAGACGATTGTCCGCCGGCAAGCCTGTCGATTCCAGGTGATGCTCATTGACCTGCGGGTCATGCAGGCCAACGACACGTTCGGTGGTGCCCCAGCGGCGCATGGGAAGCCCCTTACTTGGCTGCGCGCTCTTTGGCGATCAGCTGGTCTGCAACGTTGAGGGTATTTTCAGGACCACCAGTAGTGCCCAGGTCGAAACGGTATTTGCCGTTGACGATCATGGTCGGTACGCCTTGTACGCCGTACTTCTGTGCCAGTTCCTTGGCCTGCTTGATCTGGCCTTGGATGGCGAACGAGTTGAAGGTGGCCAGGAACTTGTCTTTGTCGACACCTTGGGTCGCGACGAAGTCAGCCATTTCTTCTGGCTTGGTCAGGCGCTTGCCTTCTTTCTGGATCGCGTTGAATACCGCGTTGTGGACCTTGTGCTCCACGCCCATGGCTTCCAGGGTCAGGAACAGCTGGCCGTGGGCATCCCATGGACCGCCGAACATGGCCGGGATGCGCTTGAAGTTCACGTCTTTAGGCAGCTTCTCGACCCAAGGGTTGATGACTGGCTCAAACGCGTAGCAATGCGGGCAGCCGTACCAGAACAGCTCCACCACTTCGACCTTTCCCGGCACAGAAACAGGCACTGGGTTGGCCAATTCCACATAGGTTTTACCGGCTTCAAGCGGCACGTCGGCAGCCTGTGCGGTCATGCCGAAAAGGCTGACAGTGACGAGAGCGGCGCTGAGGATCAGATTACGCATGCTTTACTCCTGGACAAATAAAGTCGCCTTACGCGACCTTTAGGTGTGACAGGTCTACGCGGGCATGAGTTCGTTAGTGTAACGGCACCGGCCACAAAAAAGGGCGGCCTGGGCCACCCTTTTTATGCTTGCATCGCGGGATTAATCGAGCGTTAACGTTGCAGGCGCTTAGTGCAGGCCCTGGATGTAACTGGAGAGGGCTGCGATGTCTTCATCGCTCAGCTTGCGGGCGATGGTACGCATGATCGCCGCATCGCCATCGTTAGCTCGACCACCTTCTTCCTTGCGGAAATCCGTCAGCTGCTTGGCGATGTATTGAGCGTGCTGACCACTCAAGTGAGGAAAGGCCGCTGCCGCAATACCTGCGCCGTTCGGTGAATGGCAGCCGGTGCAGGCCGGCAGGCCTTTATCCAGATTGCCACCGCGAAATAGCTTCTTGCCGCGTGCCACCAATTTAGGATCAGCAGCTCCCACGCTGCCCTTCTGGCTGGCAAAATACGCCGCGATGTCTGCCAGGTCCTGATCGCTGGAGTTAGCCAGTAGGCCGGTCATTTCCAGCACAGTGCGCTTGCCGCTCTTGATATCCTGCATCTGCTTGGTCAGGTAACGCTCACCCTGGCCAGCGAGTTTGGGGAAGTTCGGCGCCGGGCTGTTGCCATCCGGTCCGTGGCAGGCACCACACACAGCGGCTTTCGCTTGACCGGCAGTGGCATCACCTTTAAGGGGGCCCTCTGCAGCGACGGCAGCGCCAGTGATGCCCAAGGTCAACAGCAGACTCACGATCAATTTGTTCATCAGCTAATCCAACTACGGCTAAGGGTTTAAGAGTTATCTACCGGGTTTACTCACCATCAACTCAATGACGGCATGGTAATCCTCAGTACTGCAGTCCATGCACAAACCACGCGGCAGCATTGCCTTGAAACCCTCGGTCACGTGTCGCACTGTCGTGGCCACGCAAACTCGGTTGTACAGCGCTTCCGGTTCCTGTGTAGCCTGAGCGCCGTAAAGCGGGATCAGGGCACCAAAAGCGAGCAACCATCAGGTCATACATCGACCTTTTCAGGGTTTGAGAGCGTTTTGCGTTCTAATGCGCAATAAAGGTCTTTCGCTCCCGTGAACTTCATCCTTCGCTGGGACAAAGCACACACAAAATCTGCGGCATTATATACTGGCGCTACTGAAACGGAAACGACACCGCTTGCCGCACCCTTTCTCGGCACCGCCCACATCGGAAATCTCATGCAACTCAAGAATCCCATCCTAGGCCTGTGCCAACAGTCCACCTTTATGCTCAGCGCCGCCAAAGTAGACCAATGCCCTGATGACGAGGGCTTTGAAGTCGCCTTTGCCGGCCGTTCCAACGCCGGTAAGTCCAGCGCGCTGAACACCCTGACCCACGCCAGCCTCGCGCGCACCTCGAAAACACCGGGCCGCACGCAACTGCTCAATTTCTTCAAGCTAGACGATGATCGGCGTCTGGTCGACCTTCCGGGCTATGGTTATGCAAAAGTACCTATCCCGCTGAAGCTGCACTGGCAGCGTCACCTGGAGGCTTACCTGGGTGGCCGGGAGAGTTTGAAGGGTTTGATTCTGATGATGGACATCCGTCATCCAATGACTGACTTCGACCTGCTGATGCTCGACTGGGCCGTCGCCAGCGGCATGCCCATGCATATCCTACTGACCAAAGCCGACAAGCTGACCTACGGCGCCGCCAAGAACACTCTGCTCAAAGTGCAGGCCGAAATCCGCAAAGGTTGGGGTGACACAATCACCATCCAGCTGTTCTCGGCGCCTAAGCGCATGGGCCTGGAAGAGGCCTACACCGTACTGGCCGGCTGGATGGAATTAGCAGACAAGGGCGCGGAAATCGCCGAGTAACTTTTCTGCGGGCAAAAAAAACCCCGGACTTCGTATGGGGAGGGGAAGTTCGGGGTTCAAGTTCTGGACCGCTAGGGCGGGGCCCAGATATCTGCCAACACTTAACACAACATAGGAGCATTGAAGGGCTTCACCACCCATTCAGTAACTCTGAGTAGCAGTTCACGGGTTAAGTTCCGGCGGTATCAGAAAACTATTGGAAATAACCAACGTCGACTTTTGAACTAAAGCACTCTGCCACCACGCCCGGTGGTGGCAAACGCCCGATATCAGTGTGCTTCGTCCCAGTTATCGCCAACGCCCACGTCGACCACCAACGGCACATCCAACTGTGCCGCCGCGCTCATGTGTTCGCGAATCTTCTCGCTGACCTGCTCGACCAAGTCCTCACGCACCTCAAGCACCAATTCGTCGTGTACCTGCAAGATCACCTTGGCATCGAGGCCCGAGTCGGTCAGCCAGTTATCCACCAGCACCATGGCTTTCTTGATGATGTCCGCCGCCGTGCCCTGCATAGGCGCGTTGATCGCGGTGCGTTCTGCAGCCGCGCGCTCCTGAGGCTTATTGGAATTGATATCCGGCAAATACAGCCGGCGACCGAAGAAGGTTTCCACGTACCCCTGATCGGCAGCCTGGGCGCGGGTGCGCTCCATGTAGTCGCGAACCCCTGGGTAGCGAGCGAAGTACACGTCGATGTAAGCCTTTGCAGTCTTGGTATCGACGCCGATGTCCTTGCCGAGCTTCTGTGCCCCCATGCCGTAGATCAGACCAAAGTTGATTGCCTTGGCACTGCGACGCTGATTGGACGTGACCTCAGCCAATTCGACCTTGAATACCTCAGCCGCCGTCGCGGTATGCACATCCAGGTCGTTGCGGAACGCATTCATAAGCCCCTCATCCTTGGACAAGTGCGCCATGATCCGCAGTTCGATCTGCGAATAGTCCGCCGCCAGCAGTTTGTAGCCCTTGGGCGCCACGAATGCCTGACGAATCCGCCGCCCTTCGGCGGTACGCACGGGGATGTTCTGCAGGTTCGGGTCACTGGAAGACAAGCGCCCGGTAGCCGCCACGGCCTGATGATATGACGTGTGAACACGCCCGGTGCGCGGGTTAATCTGCTCCGGCAGGCGATCGGTGTAAGTGCTTTTGAGCTTGCTCATGCTGCGGTACTGCATGAGTACCTTAGGCAGCGGATAGTCATCTTCGGCCAGCTTGGCGAGCACTTCTTCGGCGGTAGACGCCTGTCCTTTGCCTGTCTTCTTCAACACCGGCAGACCCAGCTTTTCGTAGAGAATCGCCCCGAGTTGCTTAGGTGAGCCCAGGTTGAATTCCTCACCAGCGATCTCGAAGGCCTGGCGTTCCAGCTCAACCATCTTGTTGCCCAACTCAATACTCTGAACGCCGAGCAACTTCGCATCGACCAAAGCGCCCTGGCGTTCGATGCGGGCCAGCACGGGTACAAGAGGTATTTCGATGTCCGTCAGCACACTGGCCAGGCTCGGGATAGCGGCCAGTTGCGCGTGCAATTCCTGATGCAACCGCAAGGTTACGTCAGCATCTTCGGCCGCATAGGGACCCGCTTGTTCAAGCGCGATCTGGTCAAACGTCAACTGCTTGGCGCCTTTGCCAGCGATGTCCTGGAAGCTGACAGTGTCGTAGTCCAGGTACTTCTTGGCCAGGCTGTCCATATCATGGCGCGTCGCGGTGGAGTTCAGCACGTAGGACTCAAGCATTGTGTCGAACGCGATGCCACGCACGGTGATGCCGTTTGCCGGGTCGCCGCCAATGGCGCAGTTGGCCAAGATATTCATGTCGAATTTGGCGTGCTGGCCTACCTTGAGCTTGGACGGATCTTCCAGCAACGGCTTCAAGGCCAGCAGTACGGTGTCACGATCCAGCTGTTCCGGGGCGCCAATGTAGGAGTGGGTAAGCGGGATGTACGCTGCTTCATGGGGCTGCACAGCGAAGGAAACCCCGACCAGTTGCGCCTGTTGGGCGTCGATCCCGGTGGTTTCAGTGTCGAAAGCGAACAACTTCGCGTCGTTTAGCTTCTTCAGCCAAAGATCGAACGTGGCCTGGTCGAGGATTGTGGTGTACGAGGCTTCTACGGGCGCTTGGGGTTCAACAGCTTTCTCAGCAACCGGCACCGCCTTCAGTTCAACACGCTTGGCATCGCGCTGAATCTCATCAATCCAGCTCTTGAACTCCAACAGCGTGTAAAGCTCCAGCAGCTTCTCGCGGTCTGGTTCAATCAGGTGCAGATCGTCCAATCCCACGTCCAGCGGCACATCAATCTTGATCGTCGCCAGTTGGTAGGAAAGAAACGCCATCTCCCGGTGCTCTTCAAGCTTGGCCGGCAGCGTCTTGGCACCACGGATCGGCAGAGTGGGCACAATATCCAACTGTTCATAAAGCTCTTTGAGGCCGCCATTCACACCCACCAGCAAGCCGGAAGCGGTCTTAGGACCAATCCCCGGAACGCCCGGGATGTTGTCGGACGAGTCACCCATTAACGCCAGATAGTCGATGATCTGCTCCGGAGCGACGCCAAATTTCTCCTTTACGCCGTCCACGTCCATGGCGCTACCGGTCATGGTATTGACCAAGGTAATGTGCCCGTCGACCAACTGCGCCATGTCCTTATCGCCGGTGGAGATCACTACCGGACGGTCAGCCGCCGCGCTGCTGCGGGCCAGGGTGCCGATCACATCATCGGCCTCAACGCCTTCAACGCACAGCAGCGGGAAGCCCAAGGCGATCACACTCTGATGCAGCGGCTCAATCTGCACGCGCATGTCATCGGGCATGCTCGGACGGTTAGCCTTGTATTCGGCGTACATATCATCACGAAAAGTCCCACCCTTGGCGTCGAACACCACCGCAAAGGGGCTGTCCGGGTACTGCTTGCGCAGGCTTTTGAGCATGTTCAACACGCCCTTGACCGCACCGGTCGGCAGGCCTTTGGACGTAGTCAGCGGTGGCAGCGCGTGAAAGGCGCGGTACAGGTAAGACGAACCGTCCACCAGGACGAGGGGGGCTTGGCTCATGAGCAGGATCAACCTTTTCGGCGGGTCAGGCGCTAGAATAGCCGGACCAATGAAAACAAAGGGACAAGGTTATCATGCGTACATTCAATCGCCTGCTGTTGACTGGCTTGATTGCACTCGCTCCGATGGCTGCCATGGCGGCAGACGATGCGCCTTCGGGCGACCCGGAAGTGACCATTCGCACGGAAGGCAACAGGACTATTCAGGAGTACCGTCAAAACGGATTCCTGTATGCAATCAAGGTGACCGTTAAAGGTGCTCCTCCCTATTTCCTGGTGCGCGCGGACGGAACCGACGCAAACTTCATCCGCTCTGACCAGCCGGATATGCTGATCCCGTCATGGAAGATCTTCGAATGGAAATGATTTCTTAACTTCAATTGGCGCCGCCCACAGCGGCGCCCGTAATGGCAGTTTTAACCATGTCTGTGTTCACCCCCCTGGCTCGGCCCGAGCTGGAAACCTTTCTCGCCCCTTACGGGCTCGGCCGCCTGCTTGACTTCCAGGGGATTGCTGCCGGCAGCGAAAACACCAATTTCTTTATCAGCCTGGAGCAGGGCGAATTCGTCCTGACCCTCGTTGAGCGCGGCCCTGTCGCGGAGATGCCGTTCTTCATCGAACTGCTCGACGTGCTCCACGACGCCGATCTGCCTGTGCCATACGCCCTGCGGACCACCGATGGCATGGCTTTGCGCGAATTGAAGGGTAAACCGGCACTGCTGCAACCACGCCTGGCCGGCAAGCACATCAAAGACGCCAACGCACAGCATTGCGCCCAAGTAGGTGAGTTGCTTGGTCACCTGCACTTGGCGACGCAAGGCGAGAAGGTGCTGGAACGCAAAACTGATCGCGGCCTGGACTGGATGCTCAGCGAAGGTGCGCAGCTAATTTCGCATTTGAACGATGCACAGCAAAGCCTGCTGAACGCTGCATTGACTGAAATCGAAGCCCATAAGGCCGAGATTCTCGCCCTGCCGCGCGCCAACGTGCACGCTGACCTGTTCCGCGACAATGCAATGTTCGAAGGTACACACCTGACGGGCTTGATCGACTTCTACAATGCCTGCTCGGGCCCGATGCTCTACGACGTGGCAATCGCGCTGAATGACTGGTGTTCGGATGACGATGGTGTGATCGACGGACAACGCGCTCGTGCGTTGTTGGGCGCTTATGCTGGACTGCGACCGTTTACAGCGAAGGAAGCGGAGCTCTGGCCGACCATGTTGCGAGTGGCATGCGTGCGGTTCTGGCTGTCACGGCTGATTGCCGCTGAGTCATTTGCCGGCCAGGACGTGTTGATTCACGATCCCGCCGAGTTCGAACATCGGTTGGCGCAGCGCCAGCAGGTCACCGTCCACCTGCCATTCGCGCTCTAAGGACCAACCCGGTCAAAAATGTGGGAGGGGGCTTGCCCCCGATGGCGATGCATCAGTCAAATTATCATCGACTGAAGCGCCTTCATCGGGGGCAAGCCCCCTCCCACATTTGATCTTCGTTGTGAGGCTTACAACGACTCCAGGCAACCGGCCAAGTCATTCCCCAGCTTCTCCAGCACCTGCTCATAACCCTGAGCCGTCGCCGGTGTATACCCGCCCAACGCATCCAATTCAGCCAGTTTCACCGGCAGCCCGGCCACCAGCGTCTCTGCCAAGCGCGGGCGCAACGGCGGTTCACTGAACACGCAGGTCTTGCCCACTTCCTGCAAGCGAGTACGCATTGCCGCTACATGCTGGGCGCCTGGCTGTACTTCGGAGGCGACGCTAAACACGCCGGTGTGCTTAAGCGCGTAAGCATCTTCGAAGTAATCAAAAGCTTCGTGGAACACGAAGTAAGGCTTGTCGCCGATGCTCGCCATACGTTTTTTCAGGCGTGCATCCAGGGCGTCCAGACGGCCGGCAAACGCCTTTGCGTTGCTCTGGTAACGCTCGGCATTCACTGGGTCAGCGGCGCTCAGGTCGGCTGCCATACGTGCAGCAATCACCCGGGCGTTTACCGTGGACAACCACAAATGCGCATCCAGGCTGCCCGGGCGGTGATCGTGGTCATGTTCGTCGGCATCGTCAGCGTGAGAATGGCTATCTTCACCGAAACGACGCAGTTTCATTCCCGGCAAGTCTTGCACCGCTACCGTCGTCGCTGTACGACCTTTCAACACGCGAGGCAGGAAACTCTCCATATCCGGCCCAATCCAATACAGCAGATCCACCGACTGCACACGCCGTACGTCGGATGGGCGCAACGCGAAGTTATGCGGCGATGCGCCGGGGGGCAACAACACCTCCGGCACGGCCACGCCGTCCTGCACAGCCGCGGCTATCAACTGCAGAGGCTTGATGCTGGTGAGTACCCGTACCTCGGCCTGAACTGTGCCTGCGATGAACAAACTGGTGATGAAAACGACAAAAACGGGAAAAAGTCGGGACACGATGACCACTCAATGACGTAGGAACGGGTAACATAATAACGTCTCTATCAAATATCTGTCGCCGCTCATGCCTAAAACACCGCTTGCCAGCCGTCCCCACGACCACTCTCACTGCGTGCACACCGCGCTGTCGGAAGCCGACACCCTGTGTGCGCAGAAAGGCCTGCGCCTGACCGCCTTGCGTCGCCGGGTGCTGGAGCTCGTGTGGCAGAGCCACAAGCCGCTGGGCGCCTATGACATTCTGGGCGTGCTCAGCGAGCAGGACGGCCGCCGCGCCGCGCCTCCAACCGTGTACCGCGCGCTGGACTTCCTGTTGGAAAACGGCCTGGTACACCGCATCGCATCGCTCAACGCCTTTGTCGGCTGCAACCACCCAGAGCACGCGCACCAGGGTCAGTTCCTCATCTGTCGCGAGTGCCACGCCGCCATCGAACTTGAACAAAAAAGCATCAGTGACGCCATTATCACAAGCTCCGCCGACGTTGGCTTCAGGGTCGAAGGGCAAACGGTCGAAGTGGTCGGCCTGTGCGCGGGCTGCCAGGGGGCTTGATGAGCAACGCGTTAATCCGACTGGAGCAGGTTGGGGTCACGTTCGCCGGGCAAAGCGTGCTGGATAACATCGCACTGAGCGTAGAGCCGGGGCAGATCGTTACCCTGATCGGCCCAAATGGCGCCGGCAAGACCACCCTGGTGCGTGCCGTGCTTGGTCTGCTCAAGCCCGACAGCGGTAGCGTATGGCGCAAGCCCAAGCTGCGCGTCGGTTACATGCCGCAGAAGCTGCACGTCGACCCGACCTTGCCCCTCTCTGTACTTCGCTTCCTGCGCCTGGTGCCTGGCGTAGACCGTGTCCGCGCACAGGCTGCACTTAAGGAAGTCGGCGCCGAACAAGTGATCGACAGCCCGGTGCAGAGCATCTCCGGCGGCGAAATGCAGCGCGTACTGCTGGCCCGCGCCCTGCTGCGCGAGCCCGAGTTGCTGGTGCTAGATGAGCCCGTGCAGGGCGTCGATGTCGCCGGCCAGGCCGAGTTGTACAGCCTGATCACACGCCTGCGCGACCGCCACGGCTGCGGCGTGCTGATGGTCTCTCACGACCTGCACCTGGTCATGAGCACCACTGACCAAGTGGTGTGCCTCAACCGCCACGTGTGCTGCTCCGGCCACCCGGAACAGGTCAGCGGCGACCCGGCGTTTGTCGAGTTGTTCGGCAAAAATGCCCAGAGCCTGGCGATCTACCACCACCATCACGACCACGCCCATGACCTGCATGGCGCTGTGGTTGACGACCCGGCCACACCTCATACCCACGTTCATGGAGATAGCTGCAAGCATGGCTGATTTTCTGCTTTACGCCCTGCTGGCAGGCTTGGCTTTGGCGCTAGTGGCTGGCCCGCTGGGCTCATTCGTGGTCTGGCGTCGCATGGCGTACTTTGGCGACACCTTGTCCCACGCCGCGCTGCTGGGCGTGGCGATGGGTTTCCTGCTGGATGTAAGCCCGACCATCGCAGTGACCGTGGGCTGCCTGCTGCTGGCGGTGCTGCTGGTAACCCTGCAACAGCGCCAGCCGCTGGCCTCGGATACCCTGCTGGGCATTCTGGCGCCGAGCACGTTGTCACTAGGCCTGGTCGTACTGAGCTTTATGCATGAAGTCCGCATCGACCTGATGGCCTATCTGTTCGGCGATCTGTTGGCGATCAGCCCAACGGACCTGGCCTGGATCCTCGGCGGCAGTGCTGCTGTTCTGGTTCTTCTGGTAGTCCTGTGGCGCCCACTGCTGGCAATCACGGTGCATGAAGAACTGGCCAGGGTCGAAGGCTTGCCCGTATCGGCTTTGCGCATGGCCCTAATGTTGTTGATCGCCGTGGTGATCGCTGTCGCGATGAAGATTGTCGGCGTATTGTTGATCACGTCGCTGCTGATCATCCCCGCCGCCGCCGCCCAACGCCACGCCCGCTCACCCGAGCAGATGGCCATCGGTGCAAGCCTTCTGGGGATGCTGGCAGTGTGCGGAGGCCTGGCGCTGTCCTGGTTCAAGGACACGCCAGCCGGACCATCGATTGTGGTCGCGGCCGCCGCCCTGTTTCTGCTGAGTTTTGTCCTGCCCCGTCGAGGGGTGTAGACTTGCTCGCTTTTTGCGCAAATAGAGAGTCGCAGGAATGAAGCCGTTCAACGTCCGTTATCTGCTCCTTGCCGCATTTTCCCTGCTGCTGGGCGCCTGTCAAAGCACACCGCCCGCTGCCACCGAGGTACCGGACACACGCGCTGCGGCAATCGCGCAGCTGGAGCAAAACCTGGCCAGCAGCGAACTGGCGACCGCCGAAGACGAGCTTGCCGCCTTGCAGGCCCAATCGCCTAACGACCCGACCCTGGAGCCTTACCAGCGCCAATTGGCCGAAGCCTACCTGCAGCGCAGCCAGATCGTGCTGCAAAAAGGTGACGTCAACGCCGCCGCCACCGCCCTGAGCCGCGCCCGCGCGCTGATGCCCAAGGCGCCAGCCCTGACCGGCGGCGTCAACAGCGCTATTACCCACGCCCGCAAGGTCGAACTGGATAAAGCCGAAGAGGCGCTCAAGGCCGCCGAGGCCAAGCCCGCCGCCAAGGTCATCGACCCGGCGGCGCCCAGCACCACGGTGGCCTTGAACCTCACCAATATCGAAGAATTGCGCCATCAACTGGATGCGATTGCCACCGACGTGGTGAATTACCAGTGCGACGTGAGCATTCAGGCGCCACGCACCGAGGATTACCCGTGGTTGGCTACGCTGCTGACCAAACGGGTGAAACGCATTGATTCGGCGTATGAGCTGAAGATTCACAGGCAGATTCTGAAACACATCCCGGCGCAGGTTGTGTTGATTCCGCGCAAGGCGCAATAAACGCATCGGGAGCAAGCCCCCTCCCACATTTTGAGTGTATTCACAGTTCAAAATGTGGGAGGGGGCTTGCTCCCGATAGCGGTCTAACAGACACCCAATTAGTTAAGCCGGAATCGCTTTGGCCTTAGGCTCACGATCCCATACCCGATGCTGCCCAATCGCGGCAAAGAACGCTTTGAACGCCTTCGCATCCGACCCCACGATCAGCCCCGCATCCACCTCAAGCTTCAACAGATCCAACAGCGACTTGGCATCAGTGGCGACGGTAATAGCCTTCAAGTGCTTGTAAGCCTCCAGCACGTAGTGCAACGCCACACCATCCGCGCTCAACGCCTTCACTGACTCTTTACCGCCAGGCACAAAGACCGCATCAAACGCGATGGACGGCATTCCTTCCATCGTCGCGTCCACCGGCAGGCTCTTGCCATCCGCCGTGGTGACCGGTGCCGAGGTTGGACCCAGCAATTTGGCGTGCGCACCCTCGGCTTCCAAGGCCTTCTTCAATGCCGCAATCGCCACGCCGTCCACGCCATTCGCCGCCAAGATCGCCACCTTGCGCGTCTTGATATCCGCAGGCAGCAAGTTCGCCTGGCTCAAAGCAGGCGAGCGTGCCAACGCGGTCTCGCGCTCTTCCACTGTGCCCTTTTTCGGTACCGGCAGGCCGAGGTTCTGCGCCACGCGCTTGGCCAGTTCCAGGTCAATATTGGCCAGGATCTCGTTGACCTGCCGCGCACGAATAAACTCACGCTCGACCTTGCCCAGCTCAAAGCTGTACGCCGCAATGATGTGCTCTTGCTCATGCTTGCTCATGCTGCGGAAAAACAGGCGCGCCTGAGAGAAGTGGTCGCCGAACGATTCACTGCGCTCACGCACTTTATTGGCATCAACACGCTCGTAGTACGACTCGAAACCACCGTCCTGCGCCGCAGGTGGCGTTTCTTTCGGCCAACCGCCATCGATCGAATTGGGCTCGTAGGCAGCACGCCCCTTGTCAATCACCGTGCGGTGCATAGCATCGCGCTGGCCGTTATGAAATGGCGCTACCGGCCGATTGATCGGCAACTCATGAAAGTTCGGGCCGCCCAGGCGACTGATCTGCGTGTCGGTGTAGGAAAACAGGCGCCCCTGCAGCAGTGGGTCATTGGAGAAGTCGATGCCCGGAACGATATGCCCAGGGCAGAACGCCACCTGCTCAACTTCAGCAAAGAAGTTATCCGGGTTGCGGTTCAGCACCATTTTGCCCAGCGGCGTAATCGGCACCAATTCCTCCGGAATCAGCTTCGTCGGGTCGAGAATGTCGAAGTCGAAGGCGTGTTCCTTGTCTTCAGGGATTACCTGTACGCCCAGTTCCCACTCAGGGTAATCACCGGTTTCAATGGACTCCCACAGGTCGCGACGGTGGTAGTCGGTGTCTTTACCTGCGAGTTTTTGTGCTTCGTCCCACACCAACGAACAGGTACCGGCGGTAGGGCGCCAGTGAAACTTAACGAAATTGGAGACGCCTTCGGCATTGATAAAGCGGAAAGTATGTACGCCAAAACCCTGCATGCTCCGTAGGCTTTTAGGAATAGCCCGGTCGGACATGGCCCAGATCACCATGTGTGCCGACTCCGGTTGCAGAGAGACGAAATCCCAGAAGGTGTCGTGCGCCGAGCCGCCGGTAGGAATCTCGTTGTGCGGCTCAGGTTTTACCGCGTGCACAAAGTCCGGAAATTTGATCGCGTCCTGAATGAAGAACACTGGCATGTTGTTGCCCACCAGGTCGAAGTTGCCTTCATCAGTGAAGAACTTCACGGCAAAGCCACGCACGTCACGCACCGTATCGCCGGAACCACGTGGGCCTTGCACGGTGGAAAAACGCACGAACACCGGGGTTTTATGCCCAGGGTCGCGTAGGAAGCCGGCCTTGGTCAGCGCCGAATGGTTCTCATAGGATTGGAAATAACCATGGGCGCCCGTACCCCGGGCATGCACGATGCGCTCGGGGATGCGTTCATGGTCAAAATGCGTGATCTTTTCACGCATGATGAAATCTTCCAGCAGCGAAGGCCCTCGCGCGCCGACCTTCAAGCTGTTCTGGTTGTCGGAAATCTTCACACCTTGGTTAGTGCGCAAGGCTTGGCCAGTGGCGTCTGAGCGAAACTGTTCCAGGCTGTGTAATTTGGCGTTGGTGTTACCACGATCCAGGGTATCGGTGCCCGCAAGGTCACTCTTCGGCGGTGTGGCTGGCTTCTTGGTACTCATCAGTCAAAACTCCTTATTCAAAGTGGCCAGAGCGGTGCCCGGCTCGTTTGAGCAAAACCCCAGGCACGGCACCTGGGAAATCGAGTTGCTTAAGTAGTGACTGACGCGGTTTTGCACCGTTCCTTTTTTATGACCTTTGATCGCGTTATTGCCAAATCGCTGGTTGAATGCGAAATAAATGCTAAGAAACGCTATACGGACAGGCTAAAATGCGCGCCCGGCTAACCGCTGATCCCTTTTCAATGCGCCCCACAAGGTTCGCTACGTGATCGAGTTTCAAAACGTCCATAAAACCTACCGCGTCGCCGGTAAGGATATCCCCGCACTGCACCCCACCAGTCTGCGCGTCGAAAACGGCCAGGTGTTTGGCCTGATTGGCCACTCGGGTGCGGGTAAAAGCACCTTGCTGCGCCTGATCAACCGCCTGGAAGAGCCCAGTGGCGGCCAGATCACGGTCGACGGCGAAGAAGTCACCGCCCTGGACGCCAACGGCCTGCGCCGCTTCCGCCAGCAGGTCGGGATGATCTTCCAGCACTTCAACCTGCTGGCGTCCAAGACCGTCGCCGATAACGTGGCATTGCCACTGACCCTGGCCGGAGAACTGTCGCGTAAAGACATCGACCTGCGCGTGGCTGAACTGCTCGCCCGCGTCGGCTTGTCGGACCACGCCAAAAAGTACCCCGCGCAATTGTCCGGCGGCCAGAAGCAGCGCGTCGGCATCGCCCGCGCCCTGGCGACCAAGCCAAAGATCTTGCTGTGCGACGAAGCCACCAGCGCCCTTGACCCACAGACCACCGCGTCGGTCCTGCAACTGTTGGCTGAGATCAACCGCGAGCTGAAGCTGACCATCGTGCTGATCACCCATGAAATGGACGTGATCCGCCGCGTATGCGACCAGGTGGCCGTGATGGACGCCGGCGTGATCGTCGAGCAAGGTTCGGTAGCCGACGTTTTCCTGCATCCCAAGCACCCGACCACCAAACGTTTTGTACAAGAAGCCGAACAGGTCGACGAAGGCGAGCAGCGTGATGACTTCGCCCACGTACCGGGCCGCATCGTACGTCTGACGTTCCAGGGCGACGCAACCTACGCGCCGCTGCTGGGTACCGTCGCCCGCGAAACGGGTGTGGACTACAGCATCCTCGCCGGCCGTATCGACCGCATCAAAGACATCCCTTATGGGCAACTGACCCTCGCGGTCACCGGCGGTGACATGGAAGCGGCCTTTGCCCGCTTCACCGCCGCAGACGTCCACATGGAGGTGCTGCGCTAATGGAAATCTTCCTGAGTTTCTTCGCCAATATCGACTGGTCCGAAATCTGGCTCGCCACCGGCGACACCATGATCATGCTGTTCGGTTCGCTGTTTTTTACCGTGCTACTAGGCCTGCCGTTGGGCGTGCTGCTGTTCCTGACCAGCCCGCGCCAGCTGTTCGAGCAAAAAGGGCTGTACGCGCTGCTGTCGCTGATCGTGAATATCCTGCGCTCGCTGCCGTTCATCATCCTGCTGATTGTGATGATCCCGTTCACCGTACTGATCACCGGCACCTCGCTGGGCGTGGCCGGTGCAATCCCGCCGCTGGTGGTGGGCGCCACGCCATTCTTCGCGCGTCTGGTGGAAACCGCCTTGCGTGAAGTGGACCGCGGCATTATCGAAGCCACCCAGTCCATGGGCGCAACCACTCGCCAGATCATCACCAATGCACTGTTGCCCGAAGCACGCCCCGGCATCTTCGCGGCGATTACGGTGACGGCGATTACGCTGGTGTCCTACACGGCCATGGCCGGTGTGGTCGGCGCTGGCGGCCTGGGCGACCTGGCGATCCGTTTCGGTTACCAGCGTTTCCAGACCGATGTGATGGTGGTCACCGTGGTGATGCTGTTGATCCTGGTGCAAATTCTGCAAACCGTCGGCGACAAGCTGGTGGTGCACTTTTCTCGAAAATAACGGCCATTGCCGGCCAAAAAGCCGGCAAATGCCCGAACAAGGAGCTTGTTGGATGAAAAAACTACTGGTTGCTTTCGCCGCCGTTGCCGCGTTTTCCGCCCATGCCGAGACCCTGACGGTCGCTGCTTCGCCGGTACCCCACGCGGAAATCCTGGAATTCGTGAAACCTGCCCTCGCCAAAGAAGGCGTGGACCTGCAGGTCAAAGTCTTCACCGACTACGTACAGCCCAACGTACAGGTAGCGGAAAAACGCCTGGACGCTAATTTCTTCCAGCACCAGCCGTACCTGGATGAATTCAACAAAGCCAAGGGCACTCACCTGGTGAGCGTCGGCGCGGTGCATTTGGAGCCTCTGGGCGCCTACTCCAGCAAGTACAAAAAGCTGGACGAGCTGCCAAGCGGTGCCAACGTCGTGATCCCTAACGACGCCACCAACGGCGGCCGCGCGCTGTTGCTGCTGGATAAAGCCGGCGTGATCAAATTGAAGGACTCGACCAACATCCTGTCGACCATCAAAGACATCACCGAAAACCCGAAAAACCTGAAGTTCCGCGAACTGGAAGCCGCCACCCTGCCGCGCGTGCTGACCCAGGTCGACCTGGCGTTGATCAACACCAACTACGCCTTGGAAGCCAAGCTGGACCCGTCCAAGAATGCATTGGTGATCGAAGGCAGCGACTCGCCTTACGTGAACATCCTGGTCACCCGCGAAGACAACAAGGATTCGTACGCAGTGAAGAAGCTGGTAGCTGCCCTGCACACGCCTGAAGTGAAGCAATTCATCGAAGAGAAGTACAAAGGCGCGATCAAGCCGGCGTTCTGATCTACCCGATCTCCAATACACCAGAGATCAAACAATGTGGGAGGGGGCTTGCCCCCGATAGCAGTGGGTCAGTCACCAGATGCAGTGACTGGCACTCAGCAATCGGGAGCAAGCCACCTCCCACATTTGTTTTGGGGGTGCATCTAATTGCGCTGCAACAACCCCGGCAACTGCGCCACCAATTTCTGGTTGTTCAACGGCGAACGAATAAACCCACGCTGCGTGCCATCCGGGCCGATGAGCGCCAGGTTACCGCTGTGATCGACGGTGTAGTTCGGCTTGCTGGTATCTGCCGGAATAAACGGGATGCTCACCGCATTCGACACCTTCTGCACATCCTCCACATTCGCGCCGGTCAGGCCCATAAACTGCGGATCGAAGTAGCCCAAGTACTGCTTGAGCTGAGTCGGCGTATCGCGATGCGGGTCGACGCTGACCAGAATCACTTGCAACTTATCCACAGCCTCTTTCGGCAGTTCGCTTTTGATCTGGCGCAATTGGGCGAGGGTGGTCGGGCAGATATCCGGGCAGAACGTGTAGCCGAAGAACAACAGGCTCCACTTCCCCTTCAACTCGTTGAACGCCACCGGCTGGCCGTCCTGATTTGTCATGGTCACAGGCGGAAGCTGACGGCTTTGCGGCAGCAGGATGATGCCGGCGTCGATCAGCGCGGTGGGGTCGCCCTGGCCTTTTCCGCTAAGCACTTTGTTGACGGTCAGGCCCATGATCAACGCGACGATGGCCACCAGGATGAAGACGGTTTTTTGAGTTCGAGTCATAGGTTCAACAGTAGGTAGTGGTCTACGAGCAGGGCGATAAACAGCAGGAACAAGTACCAGATAGAGTACTTGAAGGTGTTGATCGCCGCGTGCGGCCGACCGCCACGGTACAACACCCAGGCCCATTGCAGAAAGCGTGCGCCCAATACCAGCGCGCACGCCAGGTACAGTGGGCCGCTCATATGGATCACGTAGGGCATCAAGCTCACCGCCAGTAGGGCAAAGGTGTAGAGCAGGATATGCACCTTGGTGTAGTGCTCGCCGTGAGTCACTGGCAGCATGGGGATGTCGGCCTTGGCGTATTCCTCTTTGCGGTGGATGGCCAGGGCCCAAAAGTGCGGCGGGGTCCAAGCGAAGATGATCAGCACCAGCAGCAGCGGTTCAGCGCTGATGTGACCGGTGACGGCGACCCAACCCAACAGCGGCGGTGCAGCGCCAGCCAACCCGCCGATGACAATATTCTGCGGCGTCGCGCGCTTTAGGAATCCGGTGTAGATCACGGCATAGCCGAGCAGCGAGGCCAAGGTCAGCCACGCCGCCAGGGCATTGGTGAACGCCAGCAACAGGCCCAGCCCTGCAACAGCCAAAAACAATGCAAAGGCCAGCGCCGCAACCGGCGACACCCGACCCTCCGCCAGGGGCCGCTTGTGAGTGCGTGCCATCACCGCATCGATCCGCCGATCCACGACATGGTTGACGGCCGCCGCGCCGCCCGCGCACAGGGCAATGCCCAAGTTGCCAAAAATCAGCACCGTCCACGGTACGCCCGCGCGGGTGGCGAGGAACATTCCCACCAGGGACGTGATGAGCATCAGCACCACTACTTTCGGCTTGGTCAGCTCTAGATAGTCACGCCAGATCGCCTGATCGTGACGCGCGCCGATCAAGGTCGCCATGGCATCTCTCCTTTAAGGGTGATGAGGCCTGATACGTGTTTGCGCGGGATGAAGCGCCAGCCGAACGGCAACTGATTGCGCACCCGAACCAGGCTGGTGCGGGCGTGGTAATTGACCAGCACCAGGGTCAGCAGCAACCCGGCACCGCCCGCGTTATGCCCGACCGCTACTGCCAGCGGCAGGCCGAACATCACATTGCTCAACCCCAGGCAGATTTGCACGCCGAGGGCGATCAGCAACAAGCCCGACAGACGCGTCATGCCCACCGCGCGCAGTTGCCAGGCCAGGCCGAGCAGGACCAGGGTCACGAGTACTGCGCCTATACGATGGGTCAGGTGAATGGCCGTGCGCGCCTCGCTGTCGAGCTGGCCGCCCAAATAATTTGGGCCTATGTGTTGGGTCAGGTGAAAGCCATTGGCAAAGTCTGCCGCCGGCCACCACTGTCCATGGCACGTGGGCAAGTCGACACAGGCCACGGCCGCGTAATTGGAGCTGACCCAACCACCGAGCGCAATCTGTCCGATCACCAGCACCAAACCAGCCGTCGCCCAATATTGCAGGCGCTTGGGCACGATTAGCGCGGGCAGTACACCGGACAGGCGCAAGGTCAGCAAAAACAGCAAACTCAAGGTGGCAAAGCCGCCAAGCAGATGCCCTGTCACCACCTGCGGCCACAGCTTCAAGGTCACCGTCCACATTCCAAACGCCGCCTGGGCAAACACCACCGCCAGCAGAAACAACGGCAACTTGACCGGCTGGCCTGGGTCTCGTCGATGACTCCAAGAGCGCGCCGCCAACAACGCAATCAAAAGACCCAGAGTGCCAGCGAAGTAGCGATGGGTCATTTCGGCCCAGCCTTTGTCGGCCTCCACTGGCGTGTCAGGAAAATGCAATTCGGCATGGGCCAACTGGGCTTCACTTTGCGGCACGCTGATAAAACCATAACAACCCGGCCAGTCCGGGCAACCGAGGCCGGCGTGAGTCAGGCGGGTATAGGCGCCGAGCAGCACGACGATCAGCGCCAGCAAGGTGGCAAACAACGCGAGGCGAAATCCAGGTTTGGCCATGACGATGCCCTTATCCGATGTTCGACAGTTTCAGCAGCAGGCGCAGGTCGTTGAGCAGGTCCTTGCCCTTGACCTTGGCGTCGTAGCGCAGCACCAGGTTGCCGTGGGGATCGACGATCCACAGCTGCGCATCGCCCGGCGCGGCAGCGTTTTTGTTAAACGTCGAAAGGTCCAGTTGATAGTTCTGCAATTGCGGGTATTCGGCTTTCAGCTTGGCTTCGTAATCGGCACCGACCGGTTGCGCACCGGCCAACGCGTGACTGGCGCGCGAGGCATCGCGCCCCAGGCCGATCTGCAATTGCCGCGCGAGGTACACCAACTGCTGGCAATCGGCGGCGCAGGCGGCGGGCGCAGTCACCAGCAGTTGCCAGCGCTGTTCATCCGCCTGCACGCCGATATCGGCGCGGGTCTGGCCATTGCCGATCATCTCGCCGTGATAACTGCGGCTGTCCGGCACCCAGAACTGCAGCTTGTACATAAACGTGGCCAGCACCATCGGGCCGATCACCATCAGCAGGATCAGCAGCAGTTGCCAGCGGCCTTTGCGCCGATCGGGCAGGTCAGACATGTTGAGTGGATTCGTGGCCGCTCCCATGGGGCTTCTCCTTCTTGTTATGCGATCCGAGATAGAGGTAAAGAACCAGCAGCGCCAGCGCCATGGCGAACCACTGCACGGCATAGGCCAGGTGTTTCTCCGGGCCCATGGCGACCACCGGCCAAGTCGTTTCGTAGGTACCGGGGCCGGCTTCAGCGCGCAGTTCGTAGGCAAAGCCACTGCGGCCCAACTCTGTCCAAAGCGCTGCGGGATGCAGCGCCGTGAGTAATCGCGGCCATTGCGTGGCTGCGGGGTCGGCATGCAGTTGGAAGGTTTCGCCAGGGGCGACGTACACCCACGCATCAATATTCAACGGCTGCTCTGGTGTGGTGAAGGCGGGCGGTGTGCGGCGGTCCGGCCAGGGCAGCCAGCCGCGATTGAGCAGTAGCCACAGGCCGCTGGCCTGATCGTGGAAGGGTTGCAGCAACTCGACACCGGCCTTGCCATTGCGCATGCGATTGTCGAGCAAGACGCTATGGTCGGCGTCGAATTGACCACGCAGATGCACACGGCGAAACGCCGGGTCTGCCGTGTCATTGAGTTGTTCACTGCTCATCGGCTCAGCCGCGCGGCGCTCGGCATAGCTGTCGAGCAACAGCTGCTTTTCATGCCCGCGCGACAGCTGCCAGCAACCCAATCCCACCATCAACGGCAGCAGCACCAACACCACCAGTGTCGGCGCAATACCGGGGCGAAACTGTTTTATGGCGCTGGCTATACTTGTTTTCATTGCCCGCCGCTCTTCATCAATGCCCATCAAAATCCAGGAGCCAGACCATGCTCAAAGCAGCCATTGCCCTGATGCTGATCGCGACTGTTGTGAGCCTGTTCAGTGGCCTGTTCTTTCTGGTCAAGGACGAAGGCAACTCCAACCGCCTCGTCACTGCCTTGACCGTGCGTGTCGTACTGGCCGTGATCACCCTCATGCTGATCACCTGGGGATTTTTCAGCGGCCAGCTGGTTTCTCACGCGCCGTGGTAAGACGCCTCACAGTACGTAGACGAAGAAAAAAAGCCCGATCCACACCACATCCACAAAGTGCCAATACCAACTGGCTGCCTCGAAACCAAACTGGTGCTCGGCGTTGAAGTGGCCACGCAGGATGCGCATCAGCATCACAAACAAAATGATCGTGCCGATGGTCACGTGGGCACCGTGGAATCCGGTGAGCATAAAGAACGTCGCGCCATACACACCGGAGCCCAGCGTCAGGCCCAGCTCTTTATAGGCGTGGATGTATTCCTCGGCCTGGAACCCGAGAAACGCCAGGCCCAGCAGCACGGTAAGCGCCAACCAGATTTTCAGCGCGCCGCGATGGCCTTTGCGCAAGGCATGGTGGGCGATGGTGATGGTCACGCTGGAGCTCACCAGCAGGATGGTGTTGACCAGCGGCAAGCCCCACGGGCTGATGGTGCCCTCGGGGGCGGGATAGAGTTTCGGGTCAGGGTTGTTGAGCAATGGCCAGGCAAATTCGAAATTCGGCCACAGCATGTGCGCAACGCCCTTTGAGCCTTCACCGGCCAGCCAGGGCGCGGACATGTGCCGCACATAAAACAGCGCACCGAAGAAGGCGATGAAGAACATCACTTCGGAAAAGATGAACCAGCTCATCCCCCAGCGAAACGAGCGGTCCATCTGCGGACTGTACAAACCCGCGCGGCTTTCTTTGATCACCGCACCGAACCAGCCGAACAACATATAGGCCAGCAGCAGCCCACCAACGAAAAAGATCCACGGGCCGTGGGATTCCGGGCGAGCGGCCTTGAGATCGTTGAACCACACGCCCAGGCCATACACGGTGATCAGCAGGCCAAACGTGGCAATTATCGGCCACTTGCTTTGTGCCGGTACGTAGTACGTATCATGATTCGACATGTATTCACTCTCCCGATTGAGGGGGCAAACAGTAGCTAGCCGCCCGTATGCAAAGCCACGGGCGGTTGGCGCGCAGTGATATCAAATAGCGTGTACGCCAGGGTCAAATGCTTCACATCCTTGGGCATGTCGCGATCGACGATGAAACGCACGGGCATCTCGATACGCTGGCCTGGCTGCAGCACTTGCTGGGTGAAGCAAAAACACTCGGTCTTGTGGAAGTACATCGCCGCTTCGGCCGGGGAAATACTTGGCACGGCCTGGGCGGTCATCGGCTTGTCAGTGGGGTTGTGGGCCACGAACAGCATCTCGGTCACAGCGCCTGGGTTGACCACCACCTCGTCCGCCTTGGCGTAGAAGTCCCAGACCATGTCGATGGCGTTTGTAGACAGGAACTGCACCCGCACCTGGCGCGTCGGGTCGACGATCTGCTCGCCTTCATACTGCCCGGCAGTCTTGCCGTTGATGCCAAACGCCTTGCACATCACGTCGTAGATCGGCACCAGGGCGAAACCAAAGGCGAACATCGCCACGACCATGATCAGCAGGCGAGTGACCAAACGCTTGAGGGGCAGGGATTCAGCCATGACACACCCCTGAAGCGAATGCGATCAATGCTTGAGGGTGCTTGCCGCCCTCACAGTTGCTGTGTGGCAACCGGTTCATTTGACCTCCGGCGGCGTGGTGAACGTGTGGTACGGCGCAGGCGAAGGAATGCTCCACTCCAGGCCTTCAGCGCCATCCCACGGCTTGGCCGGCGCCGGCGGGCCACCTCGAATGCACTTGATCACGATGAACAAAAAGAAGATCTGCGTGGCGCCAAACATAAACGCGCCAATCGACGAGACCATGTTGAAGTCGGCGAACTGCAGGTTGTAGTCCGGCACCCGACGCGGCATGCCGGCCAACCCCACGAAGTGCATCGGGAAGAACGCCATGTTCATGCCCACGAAAGACAGCCAGAAGTGCAGCTTGCCGAGGGTTTCGTCGTACATGTGGCCGGTCCATTTCGGCAGCCAGTAGTAGGCCGAGGCGAAGATCCCGAAGATCGCGCCGGGCACCAGTACGTAATGGAAGTGCGCCACCACAAAGTAGGTGTCGTGGTACTGGAAATCAGCCGGGGCAATCGCCAGCATCAACCCGGAGAAGCCGCCGATGGTGAACAGGATCACGAAGGCCACCGCAAACAACATAGGCGTCTCGAATGTGAGCGAGCCTTGCCACATGGTGCTGACCCAGTTGAACACCTTTACCCCGGTCGGCACGGCGATCAGCAACGTGGCGTACATGAAGAACAATTCGCCCACCAGCGGGATACCGACCACGAACATATGGTGCGCCCACACGATAAACGACAGGAACGCGATGCTTGCCGTGGCGTAAACCATTGAGGTGTAGCCGAACAGCGGCTTGCGCGAGAAGGTCGGAATGATCGAACTGACGGCGCCGAAGGCCGGCAGGATCATGATGTACACCTCCGGATGACCAAAGAACCAGAACACGTGCTGGAACAGCACCGGATCACCACCGCCAGCCGCACTAAAGAAGCTCGTGCCGAAGTGAATGTCCATCAGCATCATGGTCACGCAACCAGCCAGCACCGGCATCACCGCAATCAGCAGGAAAGCGGTAATCAGCCAGGTCCACACGAACAGCGGCATCTTCATCAACGTCATGCCCGGCGCGCGCAGGTTGAGGATGGTAGCGACCACGTTGATCGCGCCCATAATCGAACTGATGCCCATCAGGTGGATGGCGAAAATGAAGAACGTCACGCTTTCCGGCGCGTAGGTGGTGGAGAGCGGGGCGTAGAAGGTCCAGCCGAAGTTCGGTCCGCCGCCAGGGGTGAACAGCGTCGAGACCAGCAACAGGAAAGCCGCTGGCAACAGCCAGAAGCTGAAGTTGTTCATGCGCGGCAAGGCCATGTCGGGCGCGCCGATCATCAGCGGGATCATCCAGTTGGCCAGGCCGACAAATGCCGGCATCACCGCGCCGAACACCATGATCAGGCCGTGCATGGTGGTCATCTGGTTGAAAAATGCCGGTTCGACGATCTGCAACCCGGGCTGGAACAGTTCGGCACGGATCACCATGGCGAACGAACCGCCCAGCAGGAACATCGTGAAGGCGAACCACAGGTACATCGTGCCGATGTCTTTGTGGTTGGTGGTCAGCACCCAACGCATCAACCCCTTGGCGGGGCCGTGGGCATGGTCACTGGTGTGTCCATGGTCATCGATCACAGCGCTCATGGCCGTTCTCCTGCAAACGAATGGGCGGGGAGGGGCGGCGCAAATGTAATGAGGGCTGTCATTTGCTTTCCGCCTGTTTGATGGCCAGCACGTCTTTTGGCGTGACCATGTCGCCTTTGTTGTTGCCCCAGGCGTTGCGCTCGTAGGTCACCACGGCGGCGATATCCACTTCCGAGAGCTGCTTGCCGAACGCGGCCATCGCAGTGCCCGGCTTGCCGTGATAGACGATGCTCAGGTGGTCCGCGGCCGGTCCGGTAGCGATTTTCGAGCCCTTGAGCGCCGGGAACATCGGCGGCAGGCCCTGGCCCTCGGCCTGGTGACAGGCCACGCAGGTGGTGTGATAAACCTTGTCACCACGGGCCACCAACTCTTCAAGGGTCCACTCTTTGGAGGTCAGTTCCTTGAGCTTGGCGGCCTCGGCCTTGCGTTCACCCAGCCAGGTTTCGTAGTCAGCCTTGGATTTGACCTCGACGACGATGGGCATGAAACCGTGGTCTTTACCGCACAATTCGGCGCACTGCCCACGGTAGATGCCGGGCTTCTCGACCCGAGTCCAGGCCTCGTTGACGAAGCCGGGAATAGCGTCGCGCTTGACCGCAAAAGCCGGCACCCACCAAGAGTGGATCACGTCAGCGGCGGTAACCAGGAAGCGCACTTTGGCGCCCACCGGCAGCACCAACGGCTGGTCGACTTCCAGCAGATAGTGCTCGCCCTTGGTGGCCTGGTTATGGATCTGCTCGGCGGGTGTGGCCAGGTTGCTGAAGAACTCCACATCCTGGCCCAGGTATTTGTAATGCCACTTCCACTGGTAGCCAGTGACCTGGATATCGATATCCGACTCACTGCTGTCGTAGATGTTGATCAAGGTCTTGGTTGCGGGAATAGCCATCGCGATCAGGATCAGCAAGGGCACGACGGTCCAGAGGATTTCCACGGTGGTGCTCTCGTGGAACTTGGCTGCGACCTGGCCGGTGGAGCGCCGGTGGACCATCATCGACCAAAACATGGCGCCAAACACGATGATGCCGATCACCACACAGATCCAGAAAATGGTCATGTGCAGATCGAACACAGCGTGACTGACTTCTGTTGCACCTGGCGCCATATTCGTTGTCCAGGCGGCGTGCGCCTGGCCGAATACTGACCACAACAGGAGGCCCATCCAAACGTGTGGATGTCGCATCATTGCGGGTTCCCCTTATCGTTCTTGTTATCCCGCCGGTTTGCACCTGCGTCGAAGGGAGCGGCTTCCATACTGCTTACAACCGCTTAGCCTTGCCTGCTTATGCAGTCTGGCGTCATCAGCTAATCGCGTACAAATCCGAGTATAGACAGGGTATGCAACCCCGCAATGTGTAGGGACAAATGAGGCAAAATGGCACGGCCGAAGCCAATGAAACCGGGAGCGGAATCGATTTTCCGACGAACGATGGCAATTCAATATAACGCCTGCGCATAACCATGAAATAATTATGACAAATGCGTCTTAGGTGCTCGTATAAACGAGCTACCTTATCTTCTCCCTTTTCCTACGCCTGCTTCACTGGAGCTTTCATGAACACCGCCGCATTGCGCGAGCAGATTTCCCGTGCCCATCAACACGAAGCCACTACGGGCCAGCTTGCCCAGCAACTGGAAAAACAATTGCCGCACCTGCATTCGGCCATTGCTCTGGCTGAAGGTGATCGCAACGTTGTCATGGCGCGTTTTGTCACCGCCTACATCGAATTGGTCCCGGATTTGCTCGACGCGGCCAATGAAGTTGCCCGCGAGGCCGGTATCGAAAGCCAGATAAAGCCGGTGCTGAAGATTGCCGAGCATTTCTTCCTGCAACCGCCAGCTATTCTGGCAGGCCACGAAGGCCTGGACGGGCTGCTGGACGAGGCCTACCTGGCTCATCGTCTGGTGGAGGAAGTAAACGATCTGTATATCAAGCACTTCGGTCGGCCGTTGATTCCGGCGGATACCACCGTGGCTAACTTGATTGCCCATCAGTTGATCGGCGAAGCGTTTGCCAACCAACTGGATGAAGCCGTCCACCTGGCGGTGGATGAGATGCTCAACGAAGACAGCTTTGCGCTGGAGTCCGTCGAGGCGTACCGCGAGCAGTTGAAAAGCCCTGACACAGACGCCGCGTGGAAGCGCTGGCCGTGCCTGTCTCGGCAACTGGGGGTTGAATTGGCGCTGGATCAACCCGCCTGAATCCTGAGGTAGACGCAGAAAAAATGTGGGAGGGGGCTTGCTCCCGATAGCGGTGGCTCAGTCACATATGCTTAGACTGACACTCTGCTATCGGGAGCAAGCCCCCTCCCACATTTTGATCCGGCTTCATCAGCCGATTGATGGCGCCGAGCCGATTCCCGTCGTCGTCCTAACCCGGCCTTCGAGCCGGCGCTTCAACCCGCGCGCCTCAATCACCAACTTCGAGCCCTTCGCCGCATTCGCCCTACCCCATTCCTCCAGTAACTCCAGGCAGGAATGGTCGATATAGGTGAGGTTGTTGAGCGGCACATGCACCGTGGTCCCCGCAGGTACCGTCGACAGCACTTGGGTCAGCGCAGGCACTTTGAGAAAGGTCGCCGCTCCGGTCAGCCGTAGCTCCATCTCTCCATCCTGAGGCAGGTCAATCAGGCTGACTTTCAGCCGGGACGCCTTGAGCGCCAGTTTGACCAACGTGAGGCCAAAGCCCACCAGCACACCCGTCAGCAGGTCAGTAAAGATGATCGCCAAGGCCGTGGCCGCATAGGTAAACATCGGCATCCGCCCGTAGCGCCCCAAGGCCTTGAACGCCTTGACGTCTACCAGCTTGATCCCGGTGTACACCAACACACCGGCCAGGCTCGCCACCGGAATGCTTTGCAGCACGCTCGACAACAGCAACACGAAACCCAGCAACCACACGCCATGGAACATGGCAGACAGACGAGTGGTTGCACCCGCCTGGACGTTGGCTGAGCTGCGTACGATCACGCCGGTCATCGGCAAAGCACCGACCAGGCCGCAGAGCATGTTGCCGACACCTTGGGCGGACAGCTCTTTGTCGAAATCGGAACGCTGGCCATCATGCATGCGGTCGACAGCCGCGGCGGAAAGCAGGGTTTCGGCGCTGGCGATAAATGCCACTGCGAAGGCAGCGATCAGCAGTTGAGGATCGGCCAGGTTCAGCAGGTCGCTGGGGCGCAGCCAGTCGATGGCGTCAGCCAGGTTTTCCGGGACTTCCACGCGTTTGACCTGCAACGCCAGCACCAGGCTGGTGACCGTAGCCAGGCCGACGCCAAGCAAAGCGCCCGGCACAAACCGCAGCGGTTGCGGACGGAATTTATCCCACAGGTACATCACCAGCATCGTCGACAGCCCAAGCAAACCCGCTTGCCAGCCAAGCCCGCCGCCAAGGGTCGGTATGGCTTCAGCCAGTGCAGCCGGGAAACCCGCCAGGTTGTCCAGCCCCGAAGGCTTGGGCGCACCGTCGAGCATCACATGAATCTGCGACAGCACAATCAACACGCCAATGCCCGCCAGCATGCCGTACACCACTGCGGGCGCTGTCACGCGGAACCAGCAGCCCAGGCGCAAACGTCCGGCCACCAGTTGCAGAAAGCCCGCCAGCAGCAGGATCGGGCCCAGCATCAACATGCCGTGCTGGCGCACCAATTCAAACACCAGCACAGCCAGACCCGCCGCCGGACCGCTGACCTGCAGCGGCGACCCCGCCAGCCACCCCACCACCAGGCCACCGATAATCCCGGTGATCAGGCCCTTGGCCGGCGGCATGCCGGACGCAATCGCGATCCCCATGCACAGCGGCAGGGCGACCAGAAACACAACCACCGAGGCGAGCAGCTCCCGTGGCAATACAGCTTTCAATTGAGCAGCACGCATGATGACTCTCCCGAGGCATTCGCCGGGCGCGGTAAAGCCTGGCTGCATCCATGGCAGCCACCGCTTTACCCGGCAGGGAAGTGTTTTAGAAGCGCGCTTTAGGCGTCGCGCAAGGGATTGGCCCGTCGCCGCCCAGCGGTCGGAACGCCGCCTGGTCTGCGTCGTATGCGCGAATTTCGCTGGTCTCGATATTGTAGATCCAACCATGGATAAACAACTGACCATTGGCCATGCGCGAAGCCACGGAAGGGTGGGTGCGCAAATGTTGCAACTGGGCGATGACGTTTTCTTCGGTGAGCACCTTCATGCTCTCGCCTTCGCTGGCGCAATCGCAGTTGTCATGGACCATGGTCTTGGCGACCTCGGCATGCCGCAACCAGGCTTTTACCGTCGGCATTTTTTCCAGGCTGTCGGGGTTGAGTACCGCCCGCATGGCGCCGCAATCGGAGTGTCCGCACACGATGATGTGCTGCACACCGAGGGCAAGTACCGCGTACTCGATGGCCGTGGAAACACCACCGTTCATTTGGCCGTAGGGCGGCACTACGTTGCCTACGTTACGGGTCACGAACAGGTCGCCAGGCGAGCTTTGGGTGATCAGCTCGGGGACGATGCGCGAGTCGGCGCAGGTGATGAACATCGCTCGCGGGCTCTGGGCCGTGGCGAGTTTCTTGAAGAGTTCTTCCTGCTGTGGGAAGACGTCGTGATGGAAATGCAAAAAACCGTCAACGATATGCTTTAGCGCTGCATCGGCGGACTCCGCCATTTGAGAGGCTGAAGCCGACGCAGCCAACGGCTGTTTATCCTTATCACTCATGATTCATCCTCTTGATTAGTGCAGGGGGCGTGTTCAGGACAGTTCGACGCCCGGCCAGTGGAATAGTTGTAAAACTCCAATAACCCGGGTGTCGACTCATCAGTCACTCGCTGAGCAAGGTAACCGCCGAAACTTAACTCAAACTGAATGAACCGCTCTAGATCGCGGGTTTCAGTGATGTCAAAACGCGACTATTCCTACAAGAAAGGTGCGTTCTTCCTGATAAGTCTACAACAATGCCATCTGTCTGCCCGGCGGACAGAACGCCGTGCAATCCAGATTGAATCCTTCACGGCGATTGAGCCCCAGGCGTTTGATCGCCTTGCTGAAACGCTGGGCCAACAAATCAGCAAAAGGTCCTTCGCCCCGCATGCGCACACCGAAGCGGCTGTCATACACCTCGCCACCTCGCACCTGCCGCACCAGACTCATTACGTGGGCCGCACGCTGCGGGTAATGCGCCGTCAGCCACTCTTCGAACAACGGCGCCACTTCCAGGGGCAGGCGCAGCATCATGTACGCTGCGCTCTGCGCACCGGCAGCGTGCGCCTCGGTCAGCAGGCTCTCCAACTCACTGTCGTTGATCATCGGAATCATCGGCGAACACAGCACACCCACGGGAATCCCCGCCTCTCGCATCACACGGATCGCTCGCAACCGCGCCTTAGGCGCTGCCGTGCGCGGCTCCAGGATGCGCTTGAGCTCGTCGTCCAGACTGGTGAGGCTGATCATCACCGCCACCAGACGCTGGCGGGCCAACTCGGTGAGCAGGTCGAGGTCACGCAGGATCAGCGAACCTTTGGTAATGATGGTCACCGGATGTCGGTAGCGCAGCAGCACTTCGAGGGTCTGACGCGTGATCTTGTATTCACGCTCGATGGGCTGGTACGGATCGGTGTTGGAACCCAGGTTGATCGGCGCACACACATAGCCCGGCTTGGACAACTGCTGCTCCAGCACGTCGGCCGCATTGCTCTTGGCGATCAGCTTGGTCTCGAAATCCAGCCCCGGTGACATGTCCCAATAGGCGTGGCTGGGCCGCGCATAGCAGTAGATGCAGCCATGCTCGCAACCGCGATACGGGTTGATCGAGCGATCAAACGGCAGGTCCGGTGAGTTGTTGCGGGTGATGATGGTTTTAGCCGTCTCAATACGCACCTCGGTGCCTTGGGTCGGCGGTACTTCCTGATACCAGCCATCGTCCTCGGCCACGCTGACCGAGGGCGCAAAGCGGTTGTGCAGGTTAGTGGCCGTGCCCCGGCCACGGGGCGGCAACGGAGTAGACATGAATACGCCTCGATACTGTTTTTATATACAGTATCGAGGCGCGACGTTTCTGACCAGTGCCGTTTGGCGGTCAGTGTTTTTGTGTGACCTGCCCCAGGTCATCGCCCGAGGTGGTGCGCATATCGTTTTTACGCATATCAGCCACGTCGCTGGCTTTCACCGGCGCACCTTTATTGCCCCAACTGCCACGGATGAAACTGACTACGTCCGCCACTTCCTGGTCCGACAGGCGCCAGGCAAATGCCGGCATGGTGAAGGTCGATGGCGCCGCGTGAGTGGACGGCAAGGTGCCGCCGTTCAACACGATGTTGATCAGCGAGGTGGCATCCGCCGTCTGCAATACCGGGTTGCCCGCCAGCGCCGGGAACACGCGTGTATAGCCATGGCCGTCGGTGCGGTGGCAGGCCGCACAGTTGTCGATGTACACCGACGCACCCGGCTGGCTGTCATCGCCTTTCCACAGCGCCTGTGCTACCTGCTTGTCGTACACATGCGGCTGGTCCTTGGGATCGACTGCAGGCAGGCTCTTGAGGTAACGGGCGATAGCGGTCAAATCGTCTTCCGACATGTACTGCATGCTGTGGACTACAACGTCGCTCATACCACCAAACACCGCGCTGCGATCACTGCGACCGGTCTTGAGGAATTGCACCAGTTGCTCCTCGCTCCAACTGCCAAGGCCGTCCTTGTGGTCGCCGCGCAGGCTCTTGGCGATCCAACCTTCCAACGGCGCGCTGCCGGACAGGAAGGCATCGCCATCTGTGGCACTCAGGGCTTTTTCCTGCATGGTCAACGCACGGGGGGTGTGGCACGCGCCGCAGTGACCGAGGCCTTCCACTAGGTAAGCGCCACGACTTGTCAACGGGTCGGCACCCGCTACCGCTGGTGTGTCAGCCACTTCAGGGGCAAACATCCAACGCCACGCCGCCAACGGCCAACGCATGCTCAAGGGCCAGGGAATGTCGCTGTCCTTATTTTCTTGGGCGACGGGCTCCACGCCCTTCATGAAGTACGCGTACAACGCCTGCATATCGCTGTCGCTGACACGCGCGTAAGACGGGTACGGCATCGCTGGGTAAAGCGTACTACCGCTCTTGGCGACGCCATGGCGCACGGCCTTGTCGAAGTCTTCGAAGCTATAGTCGCCAAGGCCGGTCTTGTCCGGAGTGATGTTGGTGGAATAGATCACGCCAATCGGGGTTTCCATCGGCAGCCCGCCTGCGAAGGGTTTGCCGCCCTTGGCGGTGTGGCAAGCCACGCAGTCACCGGCGCGGGCCAGGTATTCGCCCTGTCTGATCAGGTCGGTTTCGGCGGCGCTTATCGAGCAACTGCTGAGCAGCGCAAACGTGGCGATAACAAGTGCTTTCATGGTCATCGCTCCTTATGCCTGAACCAGTGGGCCGGGGTTTTTCAGGTACTGCTCACGGATCGCCCGGGCCGACCAGTAGGTCAGCGCCGCCACCAGGCCGGTAGGGTTGTAGCCCAGGCCCTGTGGGAAAGCGGACGCGCCAGGGACAAACACGTTGTGTACGTCCCAGCTCTGCAGGTAACGGTTCAACGCACTGGTTTTCGGGTCGGTGCCCATGATCGCGCCACCATTGAGGTGGGTGGTCTGGTAAGACGCAGTGTTGAAATGCTCACCGACTTTTTTACCAAGTACAGCGATGGCCTTGGGGTTCATCGCTTCGGCAACCTTGCCCATTTTCTCGACCATGAAACGGTTCATCTTGATGTCGTTCTCCTGCCAATCGAACGTCATACGCAGCAGCGGCAGGCCGTAGGCATCGCGGTACACCGGGTCCAGATCCAGGTAGTTGCCTCGGTAGGATTGATGGGCACCGTGGGCGTCCATCGACACCTGATGGGTGTAGTAATCGGCGGTGGCGCGCTTCCACGCACTGCCCCAGGCCGGGGTGCCGGGCGGGTTGGACGTACCCGCAATCGGCCGACTGCCGGCCTGGTTGACCCACATCGGCGAGCCGCCCACAAAGCCGTGTGGGCCGTGGTCGAAGTTGTCCGCATTGAAGTCGTCCATCGCCACGCCATTCCCGCCCGCGCCGATGAAGTTGTTGGTGTGGGTGTCCTTATCGAAGAAGGCCTTGATGGTTGCCATGTTCTGGTAAGCGAAGTTCCGGCCCACCACGCCTTCATTGGTAATCGGGTCGTACGGCTTGCCGATGCCCGACAGCAGCATCAGGCGCACGTTGTGAAACTGGAACGCGCCGAGGATTACCAAGTCCGCCGGCTGCTCGATTTCACGGCCCTGGGCGTCGATATAGGTCACGCCCGTGGCTTTCTTCTTGGTGCTATCGAGGTTGACCTTGAGCACGTGGGAATTGGGCCGCAGTTCGAAATTCGGCACCTGACGCAGCGCCGGCAGGATGTTCACATTCGGCGAGGCCTTGGAGTACATGTAGCACACGTAGCCACTGCAAAAACCGCAGAAGTTGCACGGGCCCATCTGCGCGCCATAGGGGTTGGTGTAAGGCCCCGAGGTGTTGGCGGATGGCAAGTTGTAGGGTTTGTAACCCACATCGGCAGCCGCTTTCTGAAACAGCTGTGCGGAGACCGTATTTTTCTGCGCTTCCAACGGAAACGGGTTGGAACGATCCGGCGCGTAAGGGTTGCCGCCACGGCCTTCACCCACCAGCTGACCTTTAACGGTCCAAGCTTGGCCGGAGGTGCCGAAGACTTTTTCCGCATAGTCGAAGAACGGCTCCAGTTCTTCATAGCTGACGCCGAAGTCCTGGATAGTCATGTCCTTGGGAATGAAGTTTTTCCCGTAGCGTTCTTCGTAGTGGCTGCGCATGCGCAACTCGATTGGGTCGACACGAAAGTGCACACCGGACCAGTGCAGGCCCGCGCCGCCCACGCCATTGCCCGGCAAAAAAGCGCCGAGCTGACGGTTAGGCAGGGCGACATCATTCACGCTATGGCGAATGGTCACCGTCTCTTTGGAAATGTCCTGGAAGAGTTTCTTACGCACGCTGTAGGTCAGTTCGTCGATGACCTGGGGATAGTTACCGTCAGGGTACGTGTCCTGCATCGGGCCGCGCTCCAGCGCCAGCACGTTGAGGCCCGCTTCTGTCAGCTCCTTTGCCATGATCGCGCCGGTCCAGCCGAAGCCGACGATCACTGCATCCACTTTCTTCATGATGGTCGCCACGTTTATGCCCTCTCGCCACGGATGGAAACAGCCGGGAAGGGGTATTGCTCGTTGCGTTCCACCCAATCCATAAAGTCGGCGCGCGCGCCGGGGAAGCCGATCATGGTCCAGCCGACCATGCCTTTATTGCCACCGTGGATCGGGTCGCAGAAGAAGCCTTCCTTGGTGTTTTGCAGTAACAGGTTGAAGAAGATTTTCGGCGGTACGGCGTCGAAATGCGCCGCCACTTCGCCGCCACCAGCCTCCAGACGGCGCAGCATATCGTCTCGGGTAGCGCTGTCTTGCGCAGCAAAAGCTTTACCGTTGAAGGCTTTCGACCACGCATCCGTCGCAGCAATGCCCAGGCGATAAATTTCTTTGGGGACCAACTTGCTCTGCCAGCCCATCTCCGGCGGGGCGTCCGCGTTGAACGGACCTTGCATGTACCACAGCGCGCCGCTGGCGTACGGCGTGTTCATCTGACGGTCGATGTATTCCGGCACGCCTGCTTCCAGGGCACCTGGGCCTTGAGCATCTGCGGGGATCAAACGCTCGACGGCGGCGTTGATGAACGCCCATTCCTCAGCGGTGAAATAGCTCGGCTCGTAGGCTTTGTCGTTCTTCGCAGGTTTGGCCGGCGCGGCGTGGGCAGGCTCAGGCGTGGCCATCAGTATCGAGCCACCGAGGCCGGTACTCGCAACCGTGACCACCGGGATCAAGGTCAAGGATTTGCGCAAAAAATCACGCCGGGGGTTGTCTTGATCTTGATCAGACATGGGTGCACCTCATCATGTGGTCACGGGTTTATTCGGCCACTTCTGGGGAGCGGCTCGTCGGTACTTGGGCAATCAATAGTTACAAATGATAGCAGGCTAAGGATGTAGATTATGGATTCAGCGACCTAAGTCGAATAATTGCAGGCAAAAAAATGTGGGAGGGGACTTGCTCCCGATAGCGGCGGGTCAGCCAATCCAGAGGCTGGCTGACCTTGCGCTATCGGGGGCAAGCCCCCTCCCACATTGGCCCGGGTAGGGCCGTTAGTCTTTTTTCAATTTCGGATTCGGGAAGAATTGCACTGCCTGAACCTTGGGGTCGGCTGGCGCTTTAAGCGCAGACGTATTCACACGCGTACCCAACTCCTTGGGCACCGACAGCCCTTGGTCATTGAGCGTATCGGTATACCCGCAGGCCACGCACTCGCGGTGCGGTACGTTGTCCTCGGTCCACATTTTCAGCTTGTCCGGCTCGCTGCACGCCGGGCAGACAGCCCCGGCGATGAATTGTTTTTTGGTGATCACAGGCCCGTCATTCATGCTGCCGCGTCCTCACTCAGGCCGCTGTGGCGCAAGAGCGCGTCAATCGACGGTTCGCGTCCGCGGAAGTCGACGAACAGCACCATCGGCGCCTGGGAACCACCACGCGCCAGGATCGCCTCGCGGAATGCGCGACCGGTCTCAGCGTTAAGTACGCCGTCCTCTTCGAACTTGGAGAAGGCATCCGCCGACAGCACTTCAGCCCACTTATAGCTGTAATAACCCGCCGCATAACCGCCCGCGAAGATGTGCGCAAAACTGTTAGGGAAGCGGTTGTAGGCTGGCGGACGCATGACCGACACCTCGTCGCGGACGCCTTCCAACACCTGCGCCACGCTGCGGCCATCACCGTGGGTGGCGTGCATCTCAAAGTCAAACAGCGAGAATTCCAACTGGCGGACCATCATCAAGCCGGATTGGAAATTCTTCGCCGCGAGCATTTTTTGCAGCAAATCCTGAGGCAGCGGCTCACCGCTTTCATAGTGGCCGGAGATCAGCGCCAGACCTTCGGGCTCCCAGCACCAGTTCTCCATAAACTGGCTCGGTAACTCCACCGCATCCCAGGCGACACCGTTGATGCCGGACACGCCAGCGTGCTCGACGCGGGTCAACAGGTGATGCAGGCCGTGGCCGAATTCGTGGAACAACGTGGTGACTTCATCGTGGGTCAGCAGGGCAGGCTTGCCACTGTCAGCCGGGGTGAAGTTGCACACCAGGTTGGCCACCGGGCTTTGCAGCACGCCGTCGACGGTGCGGCGACGGTCGCGGGCGCCGTCCATCCAGGCACCGCCACGCTTGTTGGCGCGGGCGTACAGGTCGAAGAAGAAGCGGCCGACGTGCTGGCCGTTTTCCTTGATCTCAAACAGGCGAACATCCGGGTGCCAGGTGTCGAAGCCTTTCTGCTCGGCAATCTCGATGCCATACAGGCGCTGCACGATGGCAAACAGGCCGCCCAACACTTTATCGATGGGGAAGTAAGCGCGCAGGGCTTCCTGGGACACGCTGTAGCGCTGCTCGCGCAGTTTTTCGCCGTAGAAACCGCTGTCCCAGCTTTGCAGGTCGGCGCAGCCTTGTTCGGCGGCATAGGCCTTGAGTTGCTGCAGATCCTGGGCGGCAAACGGCTTGCTGCGTTTGGCCAGGTCGCGCAGGAAACTCAGGACCTGATCGCTGGATTCAGCCATTTTGGTGGCGAGGCTCAGTTCGGAGAACGATGCGAAACCGAGCAGTTGCGCCAATTCCTGACGCAGGTCGAGGATCTGTTCCATCACCGGGCCGTTATCGTTCTGACCGGCATTCGGGCCTTGGTCCGACGCGCGGGTGCAGTAGGCCGCGTAAATTTCCTCACGCAGGGCGCGGTCGTGGGCGTAGGTCATCACCGCGTAGTAGCTGGGGAATTCCAGGGTGATCAGCCAGCCGTCGAGGCCTTTGGCTTGGGCAGCCGCTGCCATTTGCGCCTTGGCCGAGTCGGTCAGGCCAGCGAGGGTTGCCTCGTCGGTGACGTGTTTGGTCCAGGCCTGGGTCGCGTCCAACAGCTGGTTGGAGAACTTGCTGCCCAGCTCAGAGAGTTTGCTCTGCACTTCGGCATAACGCTTCTGCTGCTCGGGCGGCAGGTCGATACCCGACAGACGGAAGTCACGCAGAGAGTGCTCAAGGATGGTTTTTTGCGCCACGTCGAAGCCGGCGGCTTCAGGGCTGTTGGCCAGGGCTTCGAAGGCCTGGAACAGTTCGCGGTTCTGGCCCATCTCCGTGGAGTAGGCACTCAATGCCGGCAGGCAGCTTTCATAGGCCTCACGCAATTCGGCGCTGTTGCACACGGCGTTGAGGTGGCTAACGGGGCTCCAGGCGGCGCCCAGTCGGTCATTCAGTTCGTCCATGGCCAGCACCAGCCCGGCCCATGTCGGATTTTTACCCTGGCTTTGCAGGATGCCTTCGATGGCAACGCGGTTATCGGCGAGGATCTGTTCGATGGCCGGCTGCACGTGCTCGGCACGGATCGCCGAGAACGGCGGCAGGTCGTAGGACTGCAGAAGAG
>PJQF01000068.1_pt1 | contig 69965 bp, 57 predicted proteins | sample 1503741 | NCBI WGS metagenome assembly PJQF01 (sample SAMN07775949, study PRJNA414020) | Biofilm metagenome, whole genome shotgun sequencing project. | isolation source: biomolecule (vanillin) treated reverse osmosis membrane biofilm | place: India: Nagpur | collected 2017-03-21
TTTATTGTGGCTCGCTGTACGTGGCGCAACAGAAGCTGGATATCAAGAACTGGCGCGACAGCCAGCAATCCCCAGGTTTCCTGGCGCCGGAACGGGCCTGGATGGACGAGATTGTCGGCAACATGGGCTATGTGGATGCCCTTCGTGAAGTCAGCCGCGAAGGCGACCAGTACAGCTGGTGGCCAGACAATGAACAGGCTGAAATGCTCAACCTGGGCTGGCGCTTCGACTACCAGTTGCTGACCCCAGGTCTGCGCCGGTTCGTACGCAGTGCACGTTTGCCGCGCCAGCCGCGTTTCTCGCAGCACGCGCCGCTGATCGTGGACTACGACTGGACACTGACCATCTAAGGTCTTTCTCCAGGCACAAAAAAACCGACATCGCTGTCGGTTTTTTTGTGGGCGATCACTATTTGACCAAACGCCAGGTCCATGGGTATCGGTAGGCTGTGCCGTTGTTGGCTTTAACGCCGCCAATGATCGTCAGCACCAGCGCCGCAACCACGAGCACCAACATCAACACAAAGCCGATCACCACAAACCCCAGCACCATGCAGACCAGCCAGGCGATGGCCACTGTGATCTGGAAATTCAGGGCTTCCTTGCCCTGATCATCGATAAGCGGGTCCATATCCTTCTTGATCTGCCACACGATCAACGGCCCCAACAGGCTGCCAAAGGGGAATACCAACCCCAGAAACGCCGCGAAGTGACACAACATCGCCCATTGGCGAACTTCCTTGGTCGGTGCCGGAACCGGCAATTGACTGTCACTCATGGCGCTTCTCCTTGAAGTCGGCTTAGTCAGCCAGTGCGGCGTTCTGCAGTTCGAAGATCTCGGTCATGCCTTTCTGGGCTAGGGCCAGCATGGCGTTCAGCTCGGCCGGCTGGAATGGCGCGCCTTCAGCGGTGCCCTGCACTTCGATGAAACCACCGGTGCTGGTCATCACGACGTTCAGGTCAGTTTCGGCAGCCGAATCTTCCAGATAGTCCAGGTCCAGCACAGGCTCGCCCTGGTACATACCCACCGATACAGCGGCAATCATTTGCTTGAGCGGGTCGCCGCCTTTCAGGCCGCCACGTTTCTTGATCACTTTCAGTGCGTCGACCAAGGCCACCATCGCGCCAGTGATGGATGCAGTGCGGGTGCCGCCATCGGCCTGGATCACGTCGCAGTCGACGTAAAGGGTCACGTCGCCCAGCTTGGACATGTCCAGGGCTGCACGCAGGGAGCGACCGATCAGGCGCTGGATTTCCAGGGTGCGGCCGCCTTGCTTGCCACGGCTGGCTTCACGCTGGTTACGTTCGCCGGTGGCGCGCGGCAGCATGCCGTATTCGGCGGTCAACCAACCCTGGCCCTGGCCTTTAAGGAAACGCGGCACGCCATTTTCAACGCTGACGGTGCAGATAACCTTGGTATCGCCAAACTCGACCAGTACAGATCCCTCGGCGTGTTTGGTGTAGTTGCGGGTGATGCGGATCGAGCGGAGCTGATCGGCAACGCGACCACTTGGACGTTTCATAGGGGATACCTGTACTGAGGACGAAAAACTGCCGAGCATTATAGAGCCGCGAGCCGATTCGGGGCACTTCTAAAAATCTGGTTACGAATGGTCAGCCTATCGCCCATTGTTTGGGCGCACTCGCCCCACTGCGCTACAATCCTGCGCCTTCGCAGCCTGTCGGCTTCAATTTACCCATCAGCCCGTGTTTGCGGGACTGCATCGCGAGGTACCTCCATGGTGCACAGCATGACCGCCTTCGCCCGCGTCGAAAAAGCAGGCGCCCAAGGCACCCTGAGCTGGGAACTGCGCTCGGTCAACAGCCGCTACCTGGAGCCGCACCTGCGCCTGCCGGAATCCTTCCGCGACCTCGAAGGCGCCGTGCGTGAGGCACTGCGCCAGGGCATCTCCCGCGGCAAGCTGGAATGCACCCTGCGCTTTACCGAAGAAACCACCGGCAAGCCGCTGCAGGTAGACCGCGAGCGCGCCGCGCAACTGGTCGCTGCCGCCGAAACCATCGCCGGCCTGATCAAGCAGCCCGCAGCGCTGAACCCTCTGGAAGTGCTGGCTTGGCCCGGCGTGCTGGTGGCCGACGCCTCCGATCCGCAAGCCCTCAATGCCGAAGCCCTCGCCCTGTTTAATCAGGGCTTGAAGGAGCTCAAGGCCGGCCGCGAACGCGAAGGTGCCGAACTGGCACGCCTGATCAACGAGCGCCTGACTTCGATCGAAGCAGACGTGGTCATCTTGCGCGAGCTGGTGCCGCAGATGCTCGCCACCCAACGTCAGAAGGTTCTCGACCGCTTCACCGACATGAAGGCCGACCTCGACCCGACGCGCCTGGAGCAGGAAATGGTCCTGCTGGCCCAAAAGAGCGACGTCGCCGAAGAGCTGGACCGCTTGAGCACCCACATCCTCGAAGTGCGTCGCGTGCTCAAATCCGGCGGCGCCGCCGGTCGGCGCCTGGACTTCCTGATGCAGGAACTCAACCGCGAAGCCAATACACTGGGCTCCAAGGCGTTTGATCCGCGCAGCACCACGGCTGCGGTCAACCTCAAGGTGTTGATCGAGCAGATGCGCGAACAAGTACAGAATATTGAGTAAGGCAACCTCCATGACCCACAGCACCGGCACCCTTTACATCATTTCCGCCCCTTCGGGCGCGGGCAAGAGCAGCCTGGTCAAGGCCCTGACCGACGCTGACGAGCAGATTCGCATCTCGGTCTCCCACACCACCCGTGCCATGCGCCCGGGCGAGGTGAACGGCGTGCACTACCACTTCGTCGAGCGTACCGAGTTCGTCAAAATGATTGAGCACGGCGACTTCCTGGAGCGTGCCGAAGTGTTCGGCAACCTCTATGGCACTTCGCAGAGCCATCTGCAGCAGACCTTGGACGAAGGCCACGACCTGATCCTGGAAATCGACTGGCAGGGCGCCGAGCAAGTTCGCCAACTGATGCCCAAGGCGCGCTCGATCTTCATCCTGCCGCCGTCGCTCGAAGCCTTGCATCAGCGCCTGACCAACCGTGGTCAGGACAGTGACGAGATCATCGAAGGCCGCATGCGTGAAGCCGTCAGTGAAATGAGTCACTACGTCGACTACGACTACCTGATCATTAACGACGATTTTTCCCACGCACTGGACGACCTGAAGGCGATTTTTCGCACGAATCAGCTCCAGCAAAAGCGTCAACAGCAGCGTTTTGGCAAATTACTGGCCGAACTGCTTGGCTGATTGGGTCTTCCCAAAACGGCTGTAAGGGCTTTACATTGGCCCTTGTAGCGGTTTTGCGAGGGCCTGCGAAAAATCAGCGCTTCCCTAAACGCTGGTGATTTTTTAAACTGCTCAGTCCGCTCGCCCAACCGGGCAGCGCGCATCTTGCATTCGCTCCGAGGAATACCATGGCCCGCGTAACCGTTGAAGACTGCCTAGAACACGTGGATAACCGCTTTGAGCTGGTCATGCTCTCTACCAAGCGTGCCCGTCAACTGGCCACTGGCGGCAAAGAGCCCCTGGTCCAGTGGGAAAACGACAAGCCTACCGTTGTAGCCCTGCGTGAAATCGCTGAAGGCCTGATGAGCTACGAGTTCATCGCTAACGCCGAAATCGTTGAAGACGAACCGCTGTTTGCAGCGTTCGAGGACGAGTCCAACGAGGCCGTCTAAGCCTATGCCTGGTCGACGTAGCACGGCGCGGGGTCACAGCCAACGGCAGGAGTTAACACTTTGCCGAGCATAGACGCCCTCGCCGATCGCTTATCGGCCTACCTCGGCCCAGACCAGGTCAACCTGGTCCGCCGAGCGTATTTCTACGCCGAACAAGCCCACGACGGCCAACGCCGCCGCAGTGGTGAGGCGTATGTCACGCATCCTCTTGCCGTGGCAAATATTCTCGCCGACATGCACATGGACCATCAGAGCCTGATGGCTGCGATGCTGCATGACGTGATTGAAGACACCGGCATCGCCAAGGAAGCGCTCAGCGCGCAATTTGGCGAAACCGTGGCCGAACTGGTCGACGGGGTCAGCAAACTGACCCAGATGAACTTCGAAACTAAGGCTGAAGCCCAGGCGGAAAACTTCCAGAAGATGGCCATGGCCATGGCCCGAGACATCCGGGTGATCTTGGTCAAGCTGGCCGACCGGCTGCACAACATGCGCACGCTGGAAGTGCTGTCCGGCGAAAAACGCCGGCGCATCGCCAAGGAAACCCTGGAAATCTATGCGCCCATCGCCAACCGGCTGGGCATGCACGCCATTCGTATCGAGTTCGAAGACCTCGGCTTCAAGGCCATGCACCCGATGCGTTCGGCGCGCATCTACCAAGCGGTCAAGCGTGCCCGTGGCAACCGCAAGGAAATCGTCAACAAGATCGAAGAGTCGCTAAGCCATTGCCTGGCGATCGACGAAATCGAGGGCGAAGTCAGCGGGCGGCAGAAGCACATCTACGGCATCTACAAGAAGATGCGCGGCAAGCGTCGGGCCTTTAACGAGATAATGGACGTGTACGCGTTCCGGATCATCGTCGACAAGGTTGACACCTGTTACCGCGTTTTGGGCGCTGTACATAATTTGTACAAACCCCTGCCGGGCCGCTTCAAAGACTACATCGCGATTCCCAAGGCCAACGGCTATCAGTCACTGCATACCACGCTGTTCGGTATGCATGGCGTGCCGATAGAAATCCAGATCCGCACCCGCGAAATGGAAGAGATGGCCAACAACGGCATCGCCGCCCACTGGCTGTACAAGTCCAGTGGCGACGAGCAGCCAAAAGGCACCCATGCCCGCGCCCGCCAATGGGTCAAAGGCGTGTTGGAAATGCAGCAACGTGCTGGCAACTCCCTGGAATTCATTGAAAGCGTGAAGATTGACCTGTTCCCGGACGAGGTCTACGTGTTCACACCCAAAGGCCGGATCATGGAGCTGCCCAAAGGCTCCACGGCGGTCGACTTCGCTTACGCGGTGCATACCGACGTGGGCAACAGCTGCATCGCCTGCCGGATCAACCGTCGCCTGGCTCCACTGTCCGAGCCGCTGCAAAGCGGCTCAACCGTGGAGATTGTCAGCGCGCCTGGCGCACGCCCGAACCCGGCGTGGCTCAACTTCGTGGTCACCGGCAAGGCGCGTACGCACATCCGTCACGCCCTCAAACTGCAGCGCCGCTCCGAGTCCATCAGCCTCGGCGAACGCCTACTGAACAAGGTGCTCAACGGTTTCGACAGTGCTCTGGATAAAATCCCGCAGGAGCGTGTGCAAGCGATGCTCCACGAGTATCGCCAGGAAACCGTCGAAGACTTACTGGAAGATATCGGCCTGGGCAACCGCATGGCTTACGTGGTCGCCCGCCGCCTGCTTGGCGAAGGCGAGCAGTTACCAAGCCCCGAAGGCCCACTGGCAATTCGCGGCACCGAGGGCCTCGTACTCAGCTACGCCAAGTGCTGCACGCCGATCCCGGGCGACCCTATTGTCGGCCACCTGTCCGCAGGCAAAGGCATGGTCGTGCACCTGGACAACTGCCGCAACATCACCGAAATCCGCCACAACCCGGAAAAATGCATCCAGCTCTCGTGGGCCAAGGATGTCACCGGCGAATTCAACGTTGAGCTGCGGGTGGAGCTGGAACACCAGCGCGGCCTGATCGCCTTGCTGGCCAGCAGCGTCAACGCGGCCGACGGCAATATCGAGAAAATCAGCATGGACGAACGCGATGGTCGCATCAGCGTTGTCCAACTGGTGGTCAGCGTGCACGACCGCGTGCACCTGGCCCGCGTGATCAAGAAGCTGCGTGCCTTGACCGGCGTGATCCGCATCACCCGCATGCGCGCATAGCTGTTCAGATAAGTCATCGCCCCATTACAAGGAGTCATTCATGACCAAGACTGTTATCACCAGCGACAAGGCCCCGGCCGCCATCGGTACTTACTCCCAGGCAATCAAGGCGGGCAACACTGTCTACATGTCCGGCCAGATCCCCCTGGACCCGAAGACCATGGAACTGGTGGAAGGCTTCGAAGCACAGACCGTGCAAGTTTTCGAGAACCTCAAGTCCGTCGCCGAAGCTGCCGGCGGTTCGTTCAAGGACATCGTCAAGCTGAACATCTTTCTTACCGACCTGAGCCATTTCGCCAAGGTCAACGAGATCATGGGCAAGTACTTCGAACAGCCTTACCCAGCCCGCGCCGCCATCGGCGTTGCTGCTCTGCCAAAGGGCGCGCAGGTTGAGATGGACGCGATTCTGGTCATCGAGTAAAACACCCGGCGCAGCCCTCACAGGCCGCGCCGACTTCGTTTTAAAAGGATTTCATGATGCGCAAAGCGCTTGTAGCCACTTCGTTGCTCGCCCTGATGCTCGGCGGCTGCGCCAGCAACCCGGCCGACCTGGATGTGAGCGGCACCTGGATCAACCAGGTCGCCATCGATGCGGCAGCCAAAGGCGGCCCTTTGCGCGAAGCACTGCAGAGCTTTGGCCCGAGCCTCGAGTGGGAGGTCAACTCCAAGGCGGCGCAGGCGCGCTACTACAACGGTTTTGAGGTTGCCGAAGGCAAGCTGCTCGGCGAGCAATCCGGCGCCTGGAGCGTGGATTTCTACGGCAGCTCCGCCACTGAGCTCAAGCGCAAAGGCAAACAACTGCTGCAAGTGGCGAACGACAATGAGCCCGAACAGCTGTTTGCTCGCGCCAAAGATCCAGCCCCGGAAGGCGCGCCGCTGGGCGCGAACTTCGAACGTGCGCTGTATGCGGCCTATATGGGCGGCGACTGGAAGATCACCGACGGCTTCGGCAGCGGGGCCACGGTGCAATTCCAGTCTGACGGCAAAGTCGCCGGCTTACCTGGCGTCGATCGGTACTCACTGTGCCTGGCAGGTGATTGCGCATCCATGAGCGGCGGCTACGACAGCATGTGGCTGCAACTCAACGGCGTGGGTAACCCATGGATTTTTGCCCGCAAAGGCAAACAGCTGGAAATTTTCCAGGCGATCAACACTGCACAGACCGATGAGGTGCCTTCGTTTACGCCTGGGCCACGTCAGTGGTTGCTGGAAAAATAGTGATACAGAACAAAGGAGCCCAAAGGCTCCTTTTTCTTTAGCCTGCGCCACGGTTTCTTACCCTCAGAGATGGCTCCATGCGCGCATTGCTTACCTTCGGCCTGCTACTGCTTGGCGGATGCACCCATACGTCGCCGAAAACGGATATCAGCGGCATCTGGATCAACCAGACAATCCTTGATGCCGCTGCGTTGAGCCAATCGCTGAACACTCAGGGCTCAAATCTGGAATGGAATATCGATATCCACGCCGGCAAGGCGCAGGTGAGCAGCGGCTTCGAAATGGCCGAAGGCAACCTGTTGCAAACATCCCCTGACGCCTGGACCGTCGACTATGGCGGCTATAGCAGTGACGCACTGCGCCTCGACGGCAAACAGCTCATCCAACTGGGCAAAGAGCATATGAAGGAACAGGTGTTCAGCCGCCCTATCGACACCGCTAAAACCGAAGAAAGGTGGGGCAGCACTTTCAGGAGGGCCCTGAACGCAGCTTACATGGGTGGAAAATGGCGCATCATCGAGGGGCCAGGAACAGGTGAAACTGTAACGTTCACCGCGGATGGCCAGGTCTCAGGGCTTGCAAAAACGGACAGATACGAACTATGCCTGGACGGTGACTGCGCCTCCCAAGGCGCAGGCAATAACACCCTTTTCCTGACCAATGGAGACGTCGGTAATACCTGGATCTTCGTGCGCAAGGGCAAGCAGATGGAAATCCTCCAGGCAATCAACGGCGCGCAAAACGACGAAATACCCACGTTCACGCCCGGCCCGCGCCAATGGCTGCTAGAACAGCAATAACACAGATCCAACGGTGGGGAGGGGCTTCAGCCTTTTAGAATGGCCGCATACCCTTCTCGATAGCTCGGATACGTCGGCACCCAACCCAGCGCTTTGATGCGAGCATTGCTGCATTGCTTGCTACCAGCACGCCGCACGCTGGCGTCATCGGACCACTCCGTTACGCCCAGGTAGTCACGCAACCAGGCCACCACCTCGGCCAAGGGAGCCGGCGCATCGTCGACGCCGATATAGATTTTATCCAGCGAACCACCCTGCTCCACATGGCGCAACAAGAAGGCCAGCAAACCCGCCGCGTCGTCCGCGTGAATGCGGTTGCCATATAAAGGTGGATCGATCGCCACGCGATAACCCTGGCGTACCTGGGTCAGAAGCCACTCGCGGCCCGGACCGTAAATGCCGGTCAGACGCACAATGCTCGCAGGAATGCCGCTATTGAGTGCGACCTGTTCGGCCTCCAGCATGACCTGCCCGGAATAGCCCTTCGCCTTGGTTTCAGAGGTTTCGTCGACCCACTCGCCATTCAGTTGCCCATATACGCTACTGCTGGATACAAACAACAAATGCTTGGGTTCCTGACCGTAATCTTTTAGCCACTCCAACACATGCTGCAATCCTTGCACGTAGGCCGCGCGATAACCGGCCTCATCGTGATCCGTCGCGGCAGCGCAATACACCAGGTAATCCACCCCGCCAATGGGCCAGGTGTCGGGGCAATCCTTGTTGAAGAGGTCGCCGGCAATGCCGATCACGCCGTTGGGCAAACGCGAAATGTCGCGTCGCAGGCCATAAACCTCCCATTCCGAGGCCAGCAATTGGCTAGCCAGGCGACCACCCACATCGCCGCATCCGGCAATCACAACAGAAGGTGCAGACATCACAAAACTCCATTCTCAAAGGTCTAGGTTAGCCTTCTCGGCTGACCAGCGGCCAGAAAAAGCACAAATAAAGTTACTGTATTACTTTTGTTAACAAGAATTACTTGCAATAATGACCGCCCATTTGTCCTCGGCCGCCTAGGGTCTGGTAGGACGATCACTCATTTTTTCTTCTCAGGTCCGGCCAGCATGACACGTAATACCACCCCCGCTTCGCCAACCAAGCTTCACAGCCCGTCCCGCGCCTGGCGCGCGATTGCTGCGATGCTGTTCAGCGTGCTGCTGGCGCCGACCGCCGCATTCGCTGATGCCAACGCCCCAGCCACGCCGGCGGCCGTCGAGCAAAACGCTGCTGCCCCGGCCGCTCCAGCCGCCACCGATCCAGCCCAGGCTGCTGCCCCAGCCGCCACCGACGAAACTGGCGTCGTGCTGGAAGAAGACAACACTCTGGGCATGGCCCATGACCTGTCGCCGTGGGGCATGTACCAGAACGCAGACGTCGTGGTGAAGGCCGTGATGATCGGTCTGGCCATCGCTTCGATCATCACGTGGACCATCTGGATCGCCAAAGGCTTCGAGTTGCTGGGTGCCAAGCGCCGTCTGCGTACTGAAATCGTCCACCTGAAAAAGGCCACTACCCTCAAGGAAGCCAGCGAGAGCGCGACCAAAAAGGGCACCCTGGCCAATACCTTAGTGCATGACGCACTGGAAGAAATGCGCCTGTCGGCCAACACCCGTGAAAAGGAAGGCATCAAAGAGCGCGTAGCGTTCCGCCTGGAGCGACTGGTAGCAGCCTGCGGCCGTAACATGAGCAGCGGCACCGGCGTACTCGCCACCATCGGTTCCACCGCGCCGTTCGTCGGTCTGTTCGGTACCGTGTGGGGCATCATGAACAGCTTTATCGGCATCGCCAAAACCCAGACCACCAACCTCGCCGTCGTTGCCCCGGGCATCGCCGAAGCCCTGCTGGCAACCGCCCTGGGCCTGGTTGCTGCAATTCCTGCGGTGGTGATCTACAACGTCTTCGCCCGTTCGATTGCCGGCTATAAAGCCCAGGTATCCGACGCGTCGGCAGAAGTCCTGCTGCTGGTCAGCCGCGACCTCGATCACCTGCCTACCGAGCGCAGCTCGCAACCGCACATGGTGAAAGTGGGGTAATCGGCCATGGGCCTGCATTTGAATCAAGGCGATGATGAACTCGTCGAGAACCACGAAATCAACGTCACGCCGTTTATCGACGTAATGCTGGTACTGCTGATCATCTTCATGGTGGCCGCTCCCTTGGCAACCGTGGATATCAAGGTAGACCTGCCCGCGTCCAGCGCCAAGCCTGCGCCGCGGCCCGAGAAACCGGTGTTTCTCAGCGTCAAGGCGGACCAACGCCTGTTCCTGGGCGAAGAAGAAGTCAAAGCTGAAACCTTGGGCCAGGTCCTCGACGCCAAGACCCAAGGCAAGAAAGACACGACGATCTTCTTCCAGGCCGACAAGGGCGTGGACTACGGCGACCTGATGAGCGTGATGGATGCCCTGCGGGCAGCCGGCTACCTCAAGGTAGGCCTGGTCGGACTTGAGACGGCAGCCAAGAAATGATCACGACGCGCCACAAACTGACGCGTTATGGCACCAGCCTTGCCGTCGTGCTGGGCGTGCACGCCGTCGCGATTGCTATCGCGCTCCATTGGTCGGCGCCGCGCACTGTGCAGCTGCCGCCGGCCGCCATGGTCATTGACCTGGCGCCGATGCCAGCACCGCCGCCACCGGCTCCACCGAAAGTGGTCACGCCACCGCAACCGCCCGCACCGGTGGAAGAGTTGCCTTTGCCGAAACTGGCCGAGGCACCCAAGCCAACGATCCAGGTGCCCAAGCCGGTCAAGCCCAAGCCCAAACCTCAGCCGCCCAAGCCGGTAGAGAAAAAGATCGAGCCACCCAAGGAGAAACCTTCCGAGGATCCGCCGAGCGATGCTCCGCCGACCAAAGCGCCGGCCGAAAAATCGGCGCAGCCGGCTCCAGGCCCGTCGCCGCAGCAGCTTGCAGCCAAGGCCTCTTGGGAAGGCACCCTGCTGGCGCATTTGCAGAAGTACAAAAAGTACCCGCCAGGCGCCCAGGCCCGTGGCAAGGAAGGCCTGAACCGCTTGCGCTTCGTGGTCGATGCCGAAGGCAACGTGCTGTCCTACGAGTTGGTGGGCCGTTCCGGCAACGCTGACCTGGACCGTGCAACCCTGGACATGATCCGTCGTGCCCAACCGCTGCCCAAGCCACCGGCCGACATGGTGAAAAGCGGCAGTGTCGAGATCGTTGCACCATTCGTGTACAACATCGAAAAGCGTCGCCGCTGATATGACTGTGGCAAGGGGCAACCCTTGCCATTCTCAGCAAACAGCAAAATCCCCCGCTCAATCCCCAACAAACTTCTGATAACGTGCGTCTATCGATTGCAGCCGGTATGCTTGGCCCGCAACTTCATGGACGCCTGCTATGACTCTTACAGAATTACGCTACATCGTTACCCTCGCCCAAGAGCAGCACTTCGGCCATGCGGCCGAGCGTTGCCACGTCAGCCAGCCGACGTTGTCGGTGGGCGTGAAAAAGCTTGAAGACGAACTCGGTGTGCTGATTTTCGAGCGCAGCAAAAGCGCCGTGCGCCTTACCCCGGTGGGTGAAGGCATTGTTGCCCAGGCCCAGAAAGTCCTGGAACAAGCGCAAAGCATTCGCGAGCTGGCACAGGCCGGTAAGAACCAGCTGACCGCTCCGCTGAAAGTCGGCGCCATCTACACCGTCGGCCCGTACCTGTTCCCGCACCTGATCCCGCAACTGCACCGCGTCGCACCGCAGATGCCGCTGTATATCGAAGAAAACTTCACCCACGTGCTGCGCGACAAACTGCGCAACGGCGAGCTGGACGCGATCATCATCGCCCTGCCGTTCAACGAGGCCGACGTGCTCACGCTGCCGCTCTACGACGAGCCGTTCTACGTGCTGATGCCCGCCTCCCACCCGTGGACGCAGAAAGACACCATCGACGCCGGCCTGCTCAATGACAAGAGCCTGCTGCTGCTTGGCGAGGGCCACTGCTTCCGCGACCAAGTGCTGGAAGCCTGCCCGACGCTGACCAAAGGCAACGACGGCGCCAAGCACACCACCGTGGAATCCAGCTCCCTGGAAACCATTCGCCATATGGTCGCTTCCGGCCTGGGCATTTCGATCCTGCCGCTGTCAGCGGTGGATAGCCATCACTACGCCCCCGGCGTTATTGCAGTACGCCCGCTCACACCTCCGGTGCCCTTCCGCACCGTGGCAATCGCCTGGCGTGCCAGCTTCCCACGGCCTAAAGCCATTGAGATCCTCGCCGACTCGATCCGCCTGTGTTCGGTGGCCAAGCCGCCTGCTGCGAGCTAAGTAGCCGTATGACTGAGCTGTCGCAGGTGTCGGTGACGGCACTCAAGGGTGTCGGTGAAGCCATGGCCGAGAAGCTGGCCAAGGTCGGGCTGGAAAATCTCCAGGACGTATTGTTCCACCTGCCCTTGCGGTATCAGGACCGCACCCGCGTGGTGCCCATCGGCCAGTTGCGCCCAGGGCAAGACGCCGTCGTGGAAGGCACCGTCAGCGGGGCCGACGTGGTTATGGGCAAGCGCCGCAGCCTGGTCGTGCGCCTGCAGGACGGCACCGGCGGTCTGAGCCTGCGCTTCTACCATTTCAGCAACGCGCAGAAGGAAGGCCTCAAACGCGGCACACGCGTGCGCTGCTATGGCGAGGCGCGACCCGGTGCCTCGGGCCTGGAGATTTACCATCCGGAATACCGCGCGATCACCGGCGACGAACCGCCTCCGGTGGACACCACCCTCACGCCGATCTACCCACTCACCGAAGGCCTGACCCAGCAACGCCTGCGCCAACTGTGCACGCAGACCCTGACCATGCTCGGCCCGAAAAGCCTGCCCGACTGGCTCCCACTGGAGCTGGCTCGCGACTACCAACTGGCGCCGCTGGACGACGCAATTCGCTACCTGCATCACCCGCCGGCCGACGCCGACGTCGACGAGTTGGCCCTGGGTCACCACTGGGCCCAGCACCGCCTGGCCTTCGAAGAACTGCTCACTCATCAACTGTCCCAGCAGCGCCTGCGCGAAAGCATGCGTTCCCTGCGCGCCCCAGCGATGCCCAAGGCCACGCGCCTGCCTGCGCAATACCTGGCCAATCTTGGCTTCGCGCCGACCGGTGCCCAGCAACGTGTAGGCAATGAAATCGCCTACGACCTCAGCCAAAAAGAGCCCATGCTCCGGTTGATTCAGGGTGACGTGGGTGCAGGCAAAACAGTGGTCGCCGCCCTCGCCGCCTTGCAGGCGCTGGAAGCCGGTTACCAAGTGGCGCTGATGGCACCCACCGAGATTCTCGCCGAGCAGCACTTCATCACCTTCAAGCGCTGGCTCGAACCCTTGGGCCTGGAAGTCGCGTGGCTGGCGGGCAAGCTCAAGGGCAAGAACCGCGCAGCGGCACTGGAGCAGATCGCCGGCGGCGCCCCGATGGTGGTGGGCACCCATGCGCTGTTCCAGGAGGAGGTGAAGTTCAAGAACCTGGCCCTGGTGATCATCGACGAACAACACCGCTTCGGCGTGCAGCAGCGCCTGGCCCTGCGCCAGAAAGGCGTGGGCGGTCGCATGAACCCGCACCAGTTGATCATGACCGCCACGCCGATCCCGCGCACGCTGGCCATGAGTGCCTACGCTGACCTCGACACCTCGATCCTCGACGAACTGCCGCCCGGCCGCACCCCGGTCAACACCGTGCTGGTCACCGATACCCGGCGTGTCGAAGTGATCGAACGGGTACGCGGCGCTTGTGCCGAAGGGCGCCAGGCTTACTGGGTGTGCACGCTGATCGAAGAGTCTGAAGAACTGACCTGCCAGGCCGCCGAGACCACCTATGAAGACCTCACCAGTGCCCTCGGCGAACTCAAGGTCGGGCTGATCCACGGGCGCATGAAGCCCGCCGAAAAAGCCGCCGTGATGGCCGATTTCAAGGCCGGCAACCTTCAACTGCTGGTGGCCACCACGGTGATCGAAGTCGGTGTGGACGTGCCCAACGCCAGCCTGATGATCATCGAAAACCCCGAGCGCCTGGGCCTGGCGCAACTGCACCAACTGCGCGGCCGCGTCGGCCGGGGCAGCGCGGCCAGCCACTGCGTGCTGCTGTATCACCCGCCGCTGTCGCAGATCGGTCGCCAGCGTCTGGGCATCATGCGCGAGACCAACGACGGGTTCGTCATTGCCGAAAAAGACCTCGAACTGCGCGGTCCCGGCGAAATGCTCGGCACCCGCCAGACCGGCCTGCTGCAATTCAAAGTCGCCGACCTCATGCGCGACGCCGACCTGCTGCCCGCCGTGCGCGATGCGGCACAGGCCCTGATGGAGCGCTGGCCGGATCACGTCAGCCCGCTGTTGGATCGCTGGCTACGCCATGGGCAGCAATACGGCCAAGTGTGACGCCTGACTCACTTAAGCGACCTACAAATGTATCAAGCTGGTTATACTCCGATGACTGTAAGAAATTGGATCAGGCCATGTCAGAAGTTGCCCTCGCCACAGCCCCGCTGACCGCCCCACCGGTCATCCGGGCTCTGCTCGCAAAGCTCGCCATCCCCTACACGGAAGTTGCTGAACACCCTGGCCTGAATCCTGCGCAAAAGGTGCAGGCTGTGCTGCTGGAAGATGCGGTGGGTGCACTGATGGTGCTGTTCCCCCAAAACCAGTTGCTCGACCTCAACCGCCTCGCAGAACTCACCGGTCGCCGCCTCATCGCGGTGTCGCCGGATCGCGTCAAGCGTATGCTGGACAAGCATGAGCTGAGCCTGCTGCCAGGCCTGCCGGCACTCACCAGCTCGCCGTGCCTGTACGAAGGCAGCCTGCTCGACGAGCCGAGCCTGCTGGTGCATTCGGGCGAGCCAGGGCTGCTGCTGGAGATCGCCAGCGATGCGTTCAAGACCATGCTCACCAAAGCCAGCGCTGCAAACTTCGGCGAGCCGCTGAGTAATATCCGACCGAACCTCGACCGCCCCAATGATGACCGAGAGGAAATCACCCAGGCGATGCAGGCGTTCACCGCTCGCCGTATCCAGCAGCGCCTGGAAGCGACTATCGAGATTCCACCACTGGCTGACACCGCGCAGAAGATCATCAAGCTGCGCGTCGACCCTAACGCCACCATCGACGACATCACCGGCGTGGTCGAGACCGACCCGGCCTTGGCGGCCCAAGTAGTCAGTTGGGCCGCGTCGCCGTACTACGCGTCGCCCGGCAAGATCCGTTCAGTAGAAGACGCCATCGTGCGCGTACTGGGTTTCGATCTGGTGATCAACCTGGCACTGGGCTTGGCCCTCGGCAAGACCTTGAGCCTGCCCAAAGACCACCCTCACCAGGCCACGCCGTACTGGCACCAGTCGATCTACACCGCCGCCGTGATCGAAGGCCTGACCCGTGCCATGCCCCGCGCACAGCGCCCGGAAGCAGGCCTGACCTACCTGGCCGGCCTGCTGCATAACTTCGGTTACCTGCTGTTGGCCCACGTGTTCCCGCCGCACTTCTCGCTGATCTGCCGCCACCTGGAGGTCAACCCGCACCTGTGCCACAGCTACGTGGAGCAACATTTGCTGGGCATCAGTCGCGAGCAGATCGGTGCCTGGTTAATGCGCTACTGGGACATGCCGGACGAACTGTCCACCGCCCTGCGCTTTCAGCACGACCCAACCTACGACGGCCAATATGCCGAATACCCGAATCTGGTTTGCCTGGCCGTGCGCCTATTGCGCAGCCGAGGGATTGGTTCTGGGCCGGATGAGGCGATCCCGGATGCGTTGCTGGAGCGCCTGGGGTTGAGCCGTGACAAGGCTGAAGAAGTGGTGAGCAAGGTGCTGGATGCAGAAGTGCTGTTGCGTGAGTTGGCGTCCCAGTTCACTCAAAACTGAATCTGTCGCCTCTCAGATAGCTATCGGGGGCGGTGCGTCTTGCCCCCGATGAATCCAACTTGGTTTCCCTGAACGCCTACTTCTTTTTCTTCGGCTTCAAATACTTGGTCAACCCCTGGAACCAGATCACCAGCGCCGGGTTGCCCTTGATCTGGATCGACTTGTCCTGAATCCCCGTCATGAACGCCAGTTGCTTGTTCTTCGCCTGCATCGTGGCGAAGCCGTACGCGGCATCTTTAAACGCAATGGCGAACGCCGGCGCAGGATGAACCCCTGAGCGGCTGGTAATACGTTGGTCTTTGACGATGAAGTGACGGGCAACCTTGCCGTCGAGGGTCTGAAACTGGAACGCCAGGTCTTTATCACCCAACTGTTGCTGGAAGGCGGGATTGGTCCGGCTGGCTTTGCCCATCATCAGGCCCAGCACCCAGAGGAGAAGACGAAATTTCATAAATGCACAGCCTCGGAATAATAAGGACTGGCGCAGTTTAGCGATTCGCCGGGAGAACGCCACTTCGTCATAGCAGAGTGGACAACTCAACACGCCTCTTAAGTGCTGACTAATGAGTCACTTTAAACGCTACACACCTGACGTGCTCACTAACGGAATAATAAGTATTCGAAATCAATATAAAAGACTGTGAATCCTAACAGTATTTAAAAGACCTGCTGAAAGCCAAGATTATCACCCCTACATCTGTCTATATTGAAACAGGACCCGCGCCATGAAGCCCGAACAAAATGCACGCGTCAAAGAGATAGAATTTCATATAAAGCTCGGCGAAATAGATCACACAATTGTCATTTCCCCAAGCATAACCTTGAAAAATGGAAAACTATTAATTAATGGCTCCAGATTGGTATTGGGTGGCGGCCCAGCAGGTGGACTGCATACTTTTGAAGCAAGAATTACCGATGGCTTGAGCCCAGGAAACTACAGTTTGGATAATGGATCAAACAATCTCGTAGATCTAGTTTACATAGCACCAAAGACTAACATATTGAACTCGTTCCACTCAGAGAGCGGCTCATTTTATCTGAACACAACTGCTACTATTGAACGCATTGACGCTACGTTCAACTGTGTGGCGAAAAACGTAAATCCCCTGATCACGGAAGAAGCGTACCTAAGTCTAGGTAAAATAGCGTTCCATCAGCCGCTTGAAGTTACAACAACCGGCGAGCTGACGGGAACTATTGAACCTGGCAACTCCAGTTTTACGCCAAAGACTTTTTCCATGAAGTTCGTCGAGGTACCCGACCACCCTGGCTTCCTTACGCTTGATGCAGCGGTAGGTAACCAGCTCCTGTTAGTTTATATCCCTAAAGCAAAACTTGGCGACGGCACCACGCAAACGCTACCCATCAATAAGGACGAAAGTGGGAAGTCCGCGCTATCAACCCTACTTTATGGTGATGTATATCATGCAGAGTCAGGTGAAATCACATTCAACTACAACGAGCGCACCCAAACGCTCACCGGTGATATTATTTTCCAAGCCACGGGAACTAACGCAATCCCAACAAAGATAACGTTTTCCAGTAAGGCTTTCAAAGTCACTGGCTTAGACGTTTAAACAGAATGCAACATCAATAAGTCAGCCTGAATACCGGCCGCCACCACTGTTAAGTGAGGCGGCCGTTTTCAATGCTCAGCGTAACCTAAGGCTGTGACTTAAACGTTAGGGCAAGGCACCGGCGCCCAGTCGGCCAGGTTTGGATCGCGGCAAGTGCCTTCGATCTGCGCTTTACCGGCGCTGGCGACCTTCTTGCTCTCATCTTGCTTGGTCTGGGCAGTCTGGAAGGTTTTTTCGGTGCTCACTGCTTCTGTTGGGACGGTTGGAAGAGGCGGCTTCTTCGGCGGTTTAGTGCCTGTACCTTTCTTCTTGCCCGGTGTCACAACGGGTTTTGAATCGGCCTGGGCCACGGTGACCACGTCGGCACGCTGTACGCCAACCTGCTGCAGGTCTTTCTCATAAGCCTGGGTGTAGTTGTTCAGGTCTTCGCTGGCCTTGCCGTTGACTGCAACGATCAGGTCATTGGATTCCTTCAAGCCCGAGACGATTTCCGCCAGGCGCTTGCGGCCTTCGGTGTCGTTGACGGTCTTGGCCTTACGGTCAGCCACCAGCTTGGTGAACGCGCTCTGATAGCACTGTTGCGACGCTTTGGCATACGCGGTGCTGCGGTCGATGTCGGAGGCGCTTTTGTTTACGTCAGCCGCATACGAAGCAATGCGCTGGTTGTCGTCGGCGATCTGCTTCTGACGCTCGGTGTAGTAACCCGCCGCGCCGCCGGCGAGGGCGCCGCCCGCTGCGCCAATGGCAGCATTACGGCCGCGCTTTTCGGAGTCGCCGGTCAGGGCGCCCAGCAGTGCACCGCCGGCCGCGCCGATGGCCGCGCCGGTGACAACCGACTTGGTCATGTTCGAATCGGTGGCGCGCAAGTGCTGCACCGGCTCGTAGCAGTTGGGGTAGTACTCGACCTTGGTGCTGGACGCCACCTTGGAGGCCGGCGATGTGGCGCAGCCTGTCAGCACGGTGCTGAAGCCAGCGGCAATCAGCAACAGGTGACGCTTGGAAACCGCCTTACGGGAAAAAAGCATAGGTTGTGTTCTCTTCTAAGTTTGACTTGCCCAGCGCGGCAACTGCCGCCTGAGTCCCTTCCAAGCTCGCTATACAGCCAACGATCAAGACCGCTGACCGCTCGCTGCGAGCAATTCCTTCAAGATCGTCGCCGGGTCAGCCCGCTGTTGTTTGCGGTAGTTGCCGACATGGCGGACGAACAGTGTCGCGCGCGTCACCAGGCTCTTGCCGAGCACTGGCTTGCGATCCAACTCTTCCTTGATCCTTTGAAACTGCGCCTGGATCACCGCATCGGTGTAGCGCGTGCCCGTCGCCAAGTTATCGATGTAAATCGCGACCGCGCCGTCGAGGGCACTGCGGCCGTTGGCAATGGCCATATCAAACAGCTTCGCGCTGGCCTCATCCTTATTGTCCAGAGACTGTTGGCGGCTCTTCTGCAGGTTGGCCAGGCGGATGTTGTAGTTGCTGATGGTCTCAGCCACCAATGCAGCCGACTGAATCAGGTTGCCCGCCGCTTCTTCGCGTTGCTGGGCGATCAGCGAGACGTTGCGCTTGAGCTCTTCGTTGACCAGCCCCAATTCGGCTTGCAGCTTGGGGTCGACGCTGGCGGCGATGATGCTGTCCAGGCGTTTGGTCGGGTCTTGGGCGTCATCGATGGCGTCGGTCAGCGCGGCCAGGCGCCCTTCCTTTTGCCACTGCGCAAACAACTCCTTGTAACGTGAACGCGGGGCCGACAACGCACCAATCGCCACGCGGAAACCGGTGGTTTCATTGCTTTGCTCGGTGCCGTCGGCGGCGAAAAGCGGGTATTCGCGGCGCATGCCAGTGAACAGCGTGCCCTCGCCTTCCAGGTAGTTGCCGCCCTTGACCACAAAGCCGCCGTAAGTGCCCTGGCGTCGACCGGCATGGACCAATTGGAAAGACTCCTGGACCATTTCCGCCGCGTTGCCGATCACGTCGAACATGCCAATTGGGTTGGGTAATTTGGTGCCAATGGGCATCAGGCGCGCTGCCTGGCCAGTACCGCCGGCGACTTGGTTGAACACGGCGTAATCACCCAGAGGGCCATCGCTTTCGCTGCCTTCAGTGCGACGAGGAAACAGACGCCCCTCCAGATCCTGACGGCTCACCGCCTGGCCACCGCGTGCGGCAAACTCCCACTCCACTTCAGTGGGCAAGCGCACAAAACCAAGGCCGCCGTCTTCTGCCGACGAACCGCGCCCGCTCACCGGTAGCAAGTCGCGGTGGTACTTCATCAGCCAGGCGCTGTACACCGCAGAGAACCGCTCGGCCTCAAACCGCGACAGTTTCACCTTGGGCAAACGCCCGGCCATACCGGTCGGCGCATCGCAGGCCGGCGCCGGCTCGCCACTGGCCAGGGACTGCGCCTGGGCCATCACTTGGGCGTATTGGCGAGCGGTCACTTCATACTTGCCGATGAAGTACAGCATCGGCTTGAGTGGGGTCTTGGCGTCTGTCTTCGGCATCAACGGCGCGATGACTTTGTTCCAGTCTTTCGGCAAGTCCTTGAGGGTGAACTGGCCGTTGATAAAGTCGCGGCGATAGCCGGAAATAAACGACTGCTGGTAACCGGCCTCGCCTTCGGCGAAGGGGTAGCCGAGGCTGATTTCGCGGTCATCCAGCGTGCCTTGGGCCAGCACGTAGGCGTAGCGGAACACCATGTTGCCCTCGCATGGCAGCGGCAGGCTCACGTCATCCGGCAACGGTTTGGGGTTGTCCAGTTTATCGCTTGCTTCATCGGCCCAGGCCATCGAGGCCAGGCTCAGCGCCACGACGGCGCCCAGTAACTTATACATCTCTGATTCCTTCAGAAGCCTGGATACGCGCCACTCGCCAGCCACCACACGCCGCCGCCACGGCGCTGACGCCGAGGACTGCAACCAGGGCCAGGCCGTAATGACGCGCCAGCAGATGACTGGCGTACTCGCCCGGCACCTGCGCAAATAATTTGTTCAACGCTGCTTCGGCCAAGCCATACAGCCCGGCGCTGAGCAAGGCCGCAAACCCTGCGCTATACAGCGCCTGCACCACTACAAACAACAACAGCCCGCCGGTGGAAAACCCCAACAGGCGCAGCACTGACAATTCCCGTCGCTTGCGCGCCACGGCAGCCAAGGCCCCAGCGAAGATCGCCGCAAACGCCCCCGCCAACGCCAGCCCGGCGATAACCCAGAATACGATCGACAGGTTGCGGCTCAACGACTGCACCTGGGCGATGGTGTTCGCCTGGGTCGATACCAACACGTTCTGCCCAGCGAAATACACCCGCAAGGTTTCTACATCAGTGAGATTGCGCGCGTACAGGCGAAACGCCGGGTACACCCGCTGCTCACCCACCGCCACCTCTTCGCCCGTCCATCCCAACGCCGTGACGGCGCGACCATCGCGGTAATCTTCCGCCGCTTCCAGCAGGGCCAGATCGGCGAACAAAGCGTCCCGCGCGAAGGCTTCCAGCGGCAGTACCGCAACCACCTGTACCTTTGTGCGCTGCTCCTCGACACGTCCTGCTACCTGGCGGGCAAAGCGGGTTTCCAATAGATCCCCAGGCCGCGCTGCAAGCTTCTCGGCAGCGGTGTGGCTCAGCACGATCTGGTTCAGGCCATGCGGCAGCACCAGCGCACCCAACAACGGATCACCCGGCGCTGTGGGCAGCATCTCCAACGTCAGCGCGCCCACCTGCGCCGTCGCCGCAATCTGCCGCGTACGCGGTATGGCAAACGCCACATCGGGGCGCTGGGCAAGCTGCTCAATCAATGCGCTGCTGAATCGACCACCGCCCAACGGAATAATTTCACGGGTGGCCGGGTCGGTCTGTAAACGTTCGGTCAAACTGCTAACCAGTCCAAATTTCAGGCCGAATAACACCAGCAACGGCGCGATCACCGCCACCAATGCCAGCACCGAACAGGCCGACAGCCACGTGTCGTTGCGGTAATCCTGCCAGGCCAGGGAAGCGATCAAGGGGATGCGCATCAGCACGCCTCCCCAAGGGTGGCGGTGACGCCACCGTCAGCATCGCGGCGGCAACTGATACGCCGAATCTGCAAGCCACTGGCACGGGCCAGAGGTTCGTCATGGGTGGCGATCACACAGGCGGCGCGGTGCTCATGGGCCTGGGCCAACAGGGCGTGCATCACGCGCTCGGCATTCAGCGGGTCAAGGGACGCGGTCGGCTCATCCGCCAGCACCAGTTGCGGTGCATGGGCCAGGGCTCGGGCGCAGCTCACGCGCTGGCGCTGGCCCACCGACAGCGCCGAGGGTTTCTTCGCCAACTGGTCACTGATTTCCAACTGCTCGGCCAGGCGCGCCACACTGCCATCGTCTTTCAAGCCCAGCAGTTGCCGGGACAGGGCGATGTTGCCGCGCACATCGAGAAAGCCAAGCAGGCCACCGGTTTGCAGCACGTAGCCCAAGTGCTGGCTGCGCAACTGCGCCAGCCGCGATTGCTGATCCGCACGCCACAGACTGCCAATGTCGATCGCATTAAATTCGAAGTGCCCCACCTGATCCGGCGCCAGGACCAACGCCAGCAAATCCAGCAAGGTGCTCTTGCCGCAACCGCTGGGCCCAACAATCGCCACTTGCTCACCCGCGCGCAGCGCCAGCGCCGGGATCACCAGGCTATAGCGCTGGCTACCGACGCCCCGGCTCTTGTGCACCGCGCTCAGGGTCAGCATTACGGCAGCGTCGACAACGGCACGCGGTACAACGCATCGCCCGGCTCGGCATCGCCGAAACGGACCCAGTTGGCCACGTCGTTATGGAAGGTTTCGTAGAGGCGGATTTTCGAATCCAGCTCGTCGATAAAGTCTTCCTGCTCGGCCACGCTCAACGACAACCACAAGTCCTGGGTCATGTTCAGCGACTTGCTGCGGTACGGCAGGCCTTCCAGGTATTCGCCGAGAATGCCGCCATCGGCCAAGTTGCCGCCCTTGCGCAGGGCTTGCGGGTCGCGGCTCATGTAGGCAGAGGCGCTGGCAATTTCCTGGAAGAAATCCTTGGGTGACGTCTGGGTCTTGCGCGCCGCGTCGACGATCAGTTTCAGCGACTGCTGCAAATCGTTGAGCTGCAACTTGGTCAGCATCACGCACACCTGGAACGCCGGCAGCGCCGGGTTGGTCAGGTCGCGATCGGCAGTCCAGGCGCTAACCAGCTGCGGCGCCTGGCTCGCGGTTTTGCGGCCGAGGAAGTCCATGTGCATGGCGTAACCAACGGCGGCAGATTTATCCGCCAAGGTCGGTGCCGAACTGAGCAGCGGGACCGGTTGCGGCGTGTTGCTGCGCACTTGATGCACCAGGTTGGCGAATACGCTGCCGATCTCATCGACGCGCTCACCCAACTTGCGCACATCACCACCGGGCACCGGTGTATACAAGTCGCCGATCTGCGGGTTGGCGTCGGCGGTGAGGATGCGGTACTGGCTCTCGGCGCCAGCGTGGGTTTTCTTGCCGGCGTCGGTGCGCAGGTGCAGAGCGTAAATCTTGATCTGCTTGCCCAGCGCGGCTTGGCGCACTTCGGCTTCGTTCATCTGGGTGGCGGCGAACGGGTCGTTCTTGCGCAGCGCGCCAGCATCGGTGACCAGCAGAATGATGCGCCCGCCATAACCGGACCAGTCCATGCCGTCCACAGCCTGCATCACCCCGGCAAACGCGTCTTCGTTGAACGAATGGCTGGAAACGCTGGACGCTTTGACTTGCCGCGCCATGTCGAGGAAGCGTTGTGGATCACGCCCCTGGTCGAGGCTGATCAGGGTTTTGGCCACGTATTCCAGGCCAGGGGTTTTCTTGATGCTGCTGCGAAAACCGACCATACCGAAGCTGACGCTATCGAGTTCGCCGCGTTCGGCGATGCGGGTTTGCAGCTCATGAACCACGTCACGGATCTGGTCGATATACGGCTGCATCGACACGGTGGTATCCACTACCAGCACCACCGCAGTGCGGAAGGCATCGGCATTGGCGTTGATCACCGGCGTGGCGGGCTTGGCCACGGCGCTGCTGCCGGGGTCGATGGAAGCGACATTGAGCAACTGCACCGGCTGACCGTTTTCGTCGAAGCTCTCTTTGGAGTCAAAGATCGGCAACAGGTAAAACTGGTTCTGCGGCACGGCGCTGGCCGTCGGTTCCAGGGCAAGAATTTGCCCGTTGTCTTCGCTGTTTTTCTGCGCTTTGGCCAGCGCGCTCTTGGCGGCGGCCGGGTCGGCGAGCAGCTTTTCCACTTCCCCCGATTGCCGCAGGAACATCACCGGCGCACGGCCCGAGCGCTCGGTGAACTTGAGCACCAGGCTTTGTTTCCAGTCGCTGACTTGCGAGGCCGGCAACCAACCGTCGCTGCGCCCATCGGTGGCGGTGCCGACGCGTACCCACGGTTGACCCTCAATGTCTTTGCGTTGGTACACGTAAAGCACCGAGAACGCCGGCAGCGCCTTGCCAGCCGCGCTGCCTGCCTCATCCGAAAGCTTCGCGCCCGGCTTGCTGAGGACGCGCTGGAACAGGGTTTTCTTGCCCGCCATCAACAGCGGACGTTGACCGCCATCCGCCTCAACCACTGCCGCTGCAGGTGTTGCTGGGGGTGTTGCTGCGGGGACTACGGCGGCCGGTGGTTTGGCCGGTTCATCATCGCCACTCAGCCACCAATAGGAAGCGCTGCCAATCGCCAGGGCAACCGCCACAGCCACCGCTGCCAGCGCCAACACAGGCCCCCGACGCTGCTCGCTGTGCTGCGTCGGCGGCACCACCGGTTGGCGCACTGGCTCGGGTTTGGCTGTCGGGATTTCGATGGACTCCGGCGTGATACCCGCCAGGTCAAAACTCACCGGGATCGGCAGTGGTCGCACCAGCGTGGCTTCCGGCGAATCCGCCGGCAGTTGGTCCAGCGCCAGCAGCAACGCCGCTGCATCCGGGAACCGCTCGGCCGGATCCTTGGCCAACAACTTACGCAACACGCCCTGATAACGACCGTGGTGCACCGGCAATTCTGGCAACGGTTCGGTCAGGTGCGCCAGCGCGGTGGAGAGCGCATCGGTGCCGCTATACGGCAGCTTGCCGACGAGAATTTCATAGAGCACCACGCCCAACGCATACAGGTCGGCGCGCCCGTCAATCTCCTGGCCCCGCGCCTGTTCCGGGCTCATGTAGCTCGGCGTACCAACGGCGAAACCGGCCTGAGTGAACTGGGTGCGATCGTCCAGGGACTTGGCGATGCCAAAGTCCGAGAGCACCGCCGTACCGTCAGCGCGGAACAGGATGTTCGCCGGCTTGACGTCCCGGTGTACCAATCCTTGAGCGTGGGCATACCCCAGCGCCGAAGCGATCTGGCGGATCAATGTCACGCCCTGTTCCGGCGTCATACCCGCGGCGATACGCTCCTTGAGCGTACCGTTGGGCAGGAACTCCATGGCCATGTAATACAGCTCACCGACATTGCCGATGTCATGGATGGTCACCGTATGCGGGTGCGACAGGCGCGCCAGGGTCTTGCCCTCGCGCAGGAAGCGCTCGCAGAAGCTCGGGTCGGCGGCCAATGCCGCCGCCATCACCTTCAATGCCACCTTGCGCTCCAGCGAGCGCTGGGTCGCCAGGTACACGCTGGCCATGGCGCCTTCGCCGATCTCGCCTTCGATGTCATAACCCGGGATGACGATGTTCATGACGAGACCTTCACGACGAGGGTGGTGATGTTGTCGGGTGCGCCGCGATTGAGCCCCAGGTGCACCAGGCTGCGCACGATTTCATCCGGCGCGTCGTGGCTGAGCACTTCGCGAATTTCATGGTCTTCGACGGTCTTGTTCAAGCCATCGCTGCACAGCAGGTAGCTGTCGCCGGGGGCGATCAACAAGTCGACTACCGCCACTTCAAGCTGGGCTTCCACGCCAATGGCGCGAGTGACGATATTGGCGCGCGGATGCACGCGAGCGTCGGCTTCGCTGAGCAGGCCGCTGTCTTGCAGGTCTTGCACGTAGCTGTGGTCGCGGGAAATACCTTCGAGCACGCCATCGCGCAGGCGGTACAGGCGACTGTCACCAGCCCACAGGCATACACCGCGCAAGCCACGCGTGGCGAGTACGACCACGGTGCTGCCCATCATGGTCACGCCACGATTGGCGGTTTCTTCGCGCACGGCGGCGTTGATGCGGATCAGGTCATTGCGCAGGGCCGCCGAGTATTCGTCCAGGGAGCGGCCCAACGGCACACTGCGCAGGCTGTCGACGATCAGGCTGCTGACATAGTCCCCTGCCGCATGCCCGCCCATGCCATCGGCCACCACCCACAGGCGGTTTTCCGGCAGGTCCAGGCACGCGTCTTCGTTAACTTGGCGCACCATGCCCACATGGCTTTTGCTCGCGGATTTGTACGTCGCCCCCATCTACACCACACCTTCTTGTCCGAGCAAAAACTGCGCAAAATCACCGGCGGCAGGTAAGCCCTGACACCGTAATAAACCAGGGGAAATACGTTCCGAGCCTCGGCCCCACCACAGGCTTGCGCCTTCGCAGGCCTGTTCGGCGAGCGCGGTCATGCGCCCATGGGGCACGGTGGCGGACACCCTTTGCAGGCCCGCGAAACGGCTATCGACCGCGCGCGGCTCACTGGCTGGAAAGCCGAGGGTATCGAGGCCATCGTTGAAGCTTTCAAAGGTCGCGCCGGTGTCCAGCGTGCTGAGCAACAGCTCTTCGGCATGCTCGAACCACGTGTCCGGCCCGCCTACCAGTGAGGCGGGATTGGTGTCGTGATCAAGCAAGGCCACCACCGCCAACGGAAAATAGCGCCCGACCCGATCGATACTCGGCATCACCACACCCGCCGCCGCATCCGGCCCGCACACGCCCGACGCCAGTACAAAACGCCAAAGCGGGCTGACCAGGTATACGTTGAGCCAATCACCGCCCAGGCTGTTCTGGCTGGCCAGCAAACCCGCGGCCAGCCAACTGTCCCACGGACCGACAAAACTCTGGGGCAAGGCGCGGCTGACAAAATCCCCGCGACTGGCCAACTTGCCGTAGAAACCCAGGGTCGTCATAGCCGCTCCGGCAGGCTGAAGCCACTGAGCACGCGGCTCTTGAACGGGTTGAAAGCACTGTTGGCGCGCAACTCGTAGGCGATGCTCGCGCCGTCGACCCGCAGCCGCAGGTTGAAGCGGTCCGGCGAGTTGCCAGCGGTGAGGTCCGATTGCTCCAACAGGCGGAACCACGCCCATGGGCCGTCAAGTGTCACGCCCGAACGGCCGCTGGCCGATGGCGGCATGATGGAAATGCGCACCACGCCAATGCTGCCGGGGTTCGGCCATTGCATCGCCACCGGGCGGCTTGGACCGTGGTCGTAGCTCAGTTGCTGGCCGTCGAGGTCGAGCAGGAACTGGGTGATGGTCGGGTCCATCGACACCGGCTTGAGTTCGAAACGAACGATGGGCTGCGTGCCCCCGGAGCGGAAAAACGCATCGCGGATTGTCGCGGCGCGCTGGAAGGTTTGCAGAACACCCGGCGCGATCCCCAGCTTCTGCGCCGCGCCCGGCTGCCAGCGCCAAGTCTGCGCAGACGTGTCCACATACGGCTGCAGGTATTTGCGGAAGTAGTTATCCATCACCCCGCCCACACCAAAGAACTGCCCGAAGTCATCCAGCGTGGCGTCCCGCGCACTGCCCGGCGACATCGGATAACGCCCTGCCAGGGACTGGCGATACACGTTGACCACTTCGCTGACCCATGCCGCGTTCAGTTGGTTACGCACCCCGCCCATCATGCTGTTGGTGGTGGAGTTGACCACCGACTTGACCATGCCCTGCACCAGCGGCGGCTGGCGTTCGGCGTTCAGGCTGACCCGCGTGGCAGCAGCGGCCGCCTGGTTCTTCGCCTCACCGAGCAACGCGTCGCCACTGGCACCGACCATGGCGCTGACCTGCACATACAGCGCGTTCATGTCCGACAACAAGCCATCAATAGCGGCTGGCTCGCCTTCATTTTTACTGACGATGCTGTTGAGTTCGGCAAAGTGCGCGGTGACCGGATCATCCGCTGCCGCCGGCGCATTGGCCGTCGGTTGCTCCTGGCCGAGCAGGCTGCCGAGGCGCTCCTTGAGCTTGTCGACGCCGCCTTCCACCGGCACGCCTTTGGCGGCCAATTGGCGCTCTTCAGTTTGCAGATCGGTTTCCTTGGCCACCGCCACCAGCAGCTTTTTCAGCGGTGAAGTCGGCCCGGAAATTACCCGCAGGACATCGGCCGCCTGGGCCACGCTGGTGATCGGCACAAAGTCGATGTCGGCGAGCAAGGCATCCCACTGGCGCTGGTAGTCCTGGAAGTACAGGCGACGCACATCGGCGGCGAGGCTGACCACGTTCTGCTGATCGGCCTGCTCGCGGCCCAACACCCACTGCTCTTCAGCCAAGGTGCCGGTCTGGTTCAGGCTGCTCAGCAGGAATGCCTGGCGATAGCCCTTGGCGGTGAAAAAACCACTCAACGGCTCGCCCAACGGCTTGCCGCTTTTACGGCTGAACACCAGCGCGGCATCTCGGCCAGCGGCTTCGTTGATACGGAAGTCCGGGATGCCTTCAGGCAGTTTCTGGCGTTTGACCCGGTCGTAGACGCGCTGGGCCACCGGCAGCTGTTGCAACTGGCGACGCAGGTCATCAATCAAGCGCGGATCGAGGCGTGCGCTCGGAGGGTGACGATCAAACAGCGCCTGCAAGTGCCCGGTCAGCGCCTGGCGCTGATCGGCCGGCAGGTCGCGCGGCAGGTTGCGGTCCCAATCGAGGGCGATCCAGGCCTTGATGAAGTCCGGGTCGTAATGCTCGCTGTCGGCGAGCATCAGGTAGGCCTTGAGGCCTTCGTAGAGGAAATCGGAATTGCCACCGCCGTGCAGCTGCTCCTCGATGCGCGTCACCAAGCGTGGCGCGAAGACCGCGATCAACAACTTGCGGTACACGCTGGCGGATTCGGCTTCGAGCATGTCGCCCTGATACAAGCCAAGACCTTCGGACCAGCTCGGCGAGTCGCCCGCGAGGTTCTTCACCGCGTTGAGCAACGGCAGCACGGCGAGGACTTCACGCTGCGCCGGGCTTAGGTTCTGCACCGTCTGGCCCAACGGCGCGACCTTTTGGTCGACCTGAGCGATATACGCCTGGTTGGCGCGATAACTCACCCACCACAGGCCGCTGACCACCACCACCAACGCCACGGTGGCCGCCAGCACGCCGCGCGCAATCCACTTGCGCCGCCGCTCGACCTTCGGGTTCACCCCCACCAAGCCACGCTCGGCAAACGCCACCGCGGTGAAGAGTTTTTCGATGAAGTAACTGCGCCCGGTGCCGCTCTGCCGTGCCAGGTGCTGGCGGTCCAGGTTCATGCTCTGGGCCATGGCGCCGATCAGGCGGTCAATCGGGCTGCCTTCTTGGGTACCGCTGGTGAAATACACACCGCGCAGCAACACGCGCTCTTCAAAGGCGTTGGGTTTGAACACGCCTTCGAGGAAGCTTTGCAGGCAATCCTTCAACGCGCCGAACTGCTGCGGGAAGCCGTAGATCAGGTCGCGCCGCGCCGGGTCGCGCTCCTGTTGCAAGCGTTCCACCAAGCGTTCGTTGAGGCGCTGTTCCAGGCCTGCAAATTCGCTTTGCAGATGGGCCAACGGGCTGTCGCTGTTCTTGCCGTCATCCAGGGCAAAGGTCATGCCCCACACCTGCGCGCGGTCTTCTTTGCTCAGGTTGTCGAAAAACTCCATGAAGCCCGGCACCAGGTCGAGCTTGGTCAGCATCAGGTAGATCGGGAAACGCACGCCCAGCTGGGTGTACAGCTCCTGGATACGCAGGCGAATCGCGGCAGCATGGGCGGCGCGCTCGGCATCGCTGCCCAGCAGCAAATCGGACAGGCTGATAGCGATAAAAGCACCGTCGATCGGGCGGCGCGAGCGCTGCTTTTTCAGCAGGTCAAGGAAGCCCAGCCACGCGGCTTTATCCACCGTGGAGTTGCTGTCCTGAGTGGTGTAGCGGCCAGCGGTGTCGAGCAATACTGCTTGATCGGTGAACCACCAATCGCAGTTGCGCGTACCGCCGACGCCACGCACCGCACCGGCGCCCAACTGCGCAGCCAACGGGAAGTGCAAACCGGAATTGACCAGCGCGGTGGTCTTGCCCGAACCCGGCGGGCCGATGATCACGTACCACGGCAGCTCATAGAGATTGCGGCGCTCGTCACCGCCGAGCTTGGCTTTTTTCAGCAGCGCCAGGGCTTCGTCCATGCGCTGGCGCAGGGTGGTGAGCTCTTCGGCAGTGGCCACGCTGTTGGGGTCGGCCGGGGTTTCGGCAGCCAGGCTGCGCATCACTTCGGCCGCTTGGCGCCGCGCCTGGATGATGCGGAACACGCGGTAGGCGATCCACACCGCGAACACCAGGATGATCAGCGCCCAACGGCGCCCTTCCGGCACCAGCACGTCGAGCAACGGCCCGACAAACCAGATGATCAGGCTCAAGGCGATCAGGCCCAGCAGCGGGATCACCCAGCGAATCATAAAACTGAAAAACGCCTTCACTCGACGCCCTCCGCCAATACGGTGATTTCAACCCGACGATTGCGGGCGCGGCCTTCGGCTGTGCTGTTGGTGGCCAACGGCTCGGTGTCGCTTCTGCCCTCGGCACTGAAGCGATCCGCTTGGCCAGTCTTGGCCGCGAGGATTTCCAGCACCGACTTGGCCCGTGCTTCGGACAGCGCCCAGTTGGACGGGAAGCGCAGCGTGGCAATCGGACGATTGTCGCTGTGGCCGGTCACGCGCACCTGGCCCTTCACTTTGCGAATGGCATCGGCGATGCGCAGCATCAGCGGCTGGTAGTCATCGACAATGCTGGAGCTGGCCGATGCGAACAGTTCATCGCCACGAATGGTGACCACGGAACGGTCGACTTTATCTTCAACGGCAACGCGACCGGCCTTGATGTCTTCAGCCAGGAACCCCGCCAAACGCGGCCGCTCGATGACTTTAGGCTGCGCCACCGGACGGTCGATGGCCTGCACCGGGATCTCGCCCAGGGCATGGATATTCTTGAACACCGGCTCCGCCTGCGACGCCAGGAGCATGCGCAAGGTGAACAGCAACGCCAACAACAGCGCCACGCCAATGGCTACGGCGATCCACGGCGGCATGAATTGCGCCAGGCGATCACGGGCCACGGTCACACCACGCCAGTGCGGCGACAGCTCGCGCTCATGCTCGCCACGAGCACTGCGAATCGCCGCAGCGGTGCGCTCGCGCAGGGCTTCCAACTGGCTGCGACCGTCGTTCATCACGCGGTAGCGGCCTTCGAAACCCAGGCACATGCACAGGTACAACAGCTCCAGCAGGTACAGACGTTCCCGTGGGCTTTGCAGGCAGTGGTCGAGCAACTGGAAGACTTTTTCGCCGCCCCAGGCTTCGTTGTGCACAGTGATCAGCAGGCTTTGCTTACCCCAATCGCTGGTGCTGCCCCATGGCGTGCTCAATACGGCTTCATCAAGGGCGGTACACAGCGCATAACGGGCCAGCAGCACTTCGTTGCGCGCCACGCCGGCGGCTTCGGCGCGCTCTTCGAACTGACGCAGGTAGGCCAGCAACTGCGCACGCAGGCTGGCTGGCGCGGGGTGGGCGATGGTGTTGCGCAGGCGCGTCAGCAAAGCCAGCAGCGGGCCGGCGGCGCTTTCCAGCGGGTTGAGGCCCTGGCTTTTGCCGGTGAGCATCGGTGCTGCCGGCATCGACAGCGGAGCCGGCTCTGCACGCACAGGTTCAGGCGCACGGCCACCTGGGCGGGGCATGAACTGGGTGCGGTCGTCATCATTGGGATGCATCGCGGATTATCCTCGGATCGCCCAGAAGGCCAAGTTCAAGCCCGGGAACTGCCCGGCGATATGGAAGGCAAAGCCGCCGGAGTTGCTTAGTTGCTGCCAATGCTCACTGCCCCGGTCCAGCTCGTAATAAGTGCTGCCCGCGTGGTACGGCAGTTGGCGCGGCGCCACCGGCAACGGCACCAGGCCAATGCCCGGCAGTTGCAGGTTGACCATGTCGCGGATGTGCTCCACCGCGCCGACCTTGCTCTGCTGGCCGAAGCGGCCGCGCAGGGTTTCGCCAGGCACATCGGCACGCACCACCAGGATGAAACTGGCGTTGTCGAGCAGGGTTTTGTCGGCGAGCATCGCCACGTGGATGCCGTAGGCTTTCTCGACAATCGGGATCGGTGTGGCTTTGCTATCGATCAACATCGACAGCGCTTCACGCAGAGCCGCCATCACCGGGGCGTAGCTCAGGGCCAAGTCATCGTGCTGGTACTGCGGGTATTCCTGGGGACGACGACCCGAGGTGGAAAAGGTCGAGAACTCACCGGCCAGGCTCACCAGTTCGCTGAAGAAGCGCTCCGGATGCAGTGGGCTCAACTGGCTGAAATGCTGGATAAGCGGCTGGGCGCGGTTGACCAATTGCAGCAGCATGAAGTCAGCAATCTCCGACGCACCACCGGCGCCCGAGGCGACCACGCGGCCGGCCAGGGCTTCGCCGCGCTGGTGCAACAGGCCCAGCAGTTCGCTGCGAAACGCGGTCAGCGGCTTGCTCGCGGCCACGTCCAGTACCGGAGGGATGTAGGTGTCGTCGAGCACCAGGGCGCGGTCTGCACGTTTTTCCTTGATACGCACCAGGCCGATGGCGGCGTAATCGCTGATGCCATCCTGGGCAGTGAGCAGGCGCAGGGCACGGGAACCCACGGCCACGGGCGCACGGTTTTCGAACGGGGCGTTGTCGTCGCGCACTTCGCGCACCTGGCTCACGTAACGTGCGGCTTCCAGCGCTTCACCTTCGTCAACCGTGTCCCGCGCACCCGCGCGTTTGAGCGGCAAGGCCAGGTAGACCAGGCCATCGCGCAGGTTGTCGTCGATGTTCAGCGGGCTTGGTGCCAGGTCGTCCTGGGGGATATTGAACGGCGTGCCGTCGGGCAAAAGGCCACGCGCCGAGACGATGGCCAGCTTGCCCTGGGCCAGCAGGCCCTGGTCGATCAGCAACTCGGAAAAGCCCCAGGCACCAGCGGCCAACGGGCGGCTGCGGGCGTCGATCAGGTTTTCCAGGTAACGGTCATGCTGCTGAAAGTGCTGCGTTCCGATGAACATGCCTTCCGACCAGACCACGCGATTGTTCCAGGACATGGGGGCTCCGATTGCTTGTTATTGGGCAGGGCTGGATGGGGAAACCACGACGTCGGCGCGCACGGCACGCACATCGAGGCTGATCTGGTATTCGGTGTACTGGCGCGCCGGCACGTTGATCACCGTGCGCCATTGCGCGCGGTCCAACTCGCGGTAACCCACTAGCAAGCCGATCTGGCGCGTGGACGGGTCGAGATCGCGCTGGATACTCAGTTGTTGGCCGGGCTGGACCATCACTTCGTCTTGGTCCAGCAGGTCCAGGCCGAGGGTGGATTGGGCGCGGTCCGCCAGGGCGAAGTAGTCGGAGCGGCCGAAGGTGGCGGCGTTTTTCAGCTCGAAAATGCGCACCCGAACCGGCGCGGCCTGGCCGTTGGGGCCGGGGTTAAGCCCGGAAATCGCGTGAAAGTGCAACTCGACCGCAGCGGTATCCGCTTGCTCCTCGGCCGCCGCTTCGGGTTTGACGGCGTCATTGGCACACGCCGTCAGCAGCAGCGCGGTGGCGACTGCGAGTAAAAACCTGGGAATCATCCTGCGTCCTCAATGACGTACTTAGCTATCCGTTTTATCCATTACTGCGGCGCGATTTAGCGTCGCTGTCGTGCGCTGTGTTCTTCGTAGGCTCGGCTGAATTCGCGGCCGAACAGGTCCTGGAAATCTTCCTGGGCCTCGCGGGAAATATTGCTGTAGAGCTCGGTGAACTGCTGCCAGTACTGGGCCTGGCGCGAGCCGTTGAAAATGCTCGACAGCCCGCCGGGCTTGCCCATGCGTTCCTCCAGCTGAGCCGGTTCGAAGCGCGTGAGCAGGTGTTTGATTGCGGCTTCCACCCCGGCCATCACGGCCAACTGATGGGCACGCAAGTCGTCGAAACTGTCCCGCACGGCAAGGTCCGGCGCCATAAACGCTTGGTTTCCATGACGAAGCAAAAGCAGTAACGCTTCCTCAGCATTCGGGGCAAATTTCAACGGATTGTTTTCAGCAGGCTGGATCATCGTCTGCTGCATGCGGAATTCGCCCTTGAGGCTGGCGCGTGCGCGCAACACATCGATCAAGCCTTCGACCATCAGCCGGTAGCTGCGGCCGATGCTTTCCATCTGGGCTTCTGCTTGGGCTTTGTCCAGACGCAACTGGTCGAGGCCAGCGCCGCGCAGGAAGGCTTGCAAGAGGTCGGGTTGTTGGCTGTCGGCCACGGGGAGCATAGGCTCGACCACGGGTGGCGGCGGGATGATCGGCGCGCTTGGAGGTGGGGGTGGCGGCGCGCTGACCAACGGCGCTGGCGCGTCGCCGAACAAGTCCCAGTCTTCAGGAATCACCGAGCCCGACACTGGGGGCGCTTCGACCACCGGTACAGCCACAGGTGTCGGCGGACGGAAGTCGTGTTGTTCGCAGGGCACGTGGTCCGGCACGGTCGGCGGCGGCACGGCGGTGGGGCTGAGGAAGTCGAACAAGTCCGGCAAGGTGTCCATCGACGAGGCGCCCTGAAACTGCGGCGCAATTACTGGGGTCGCCAGCGGAGCGTTCACCACGGCCCCCATCAGTGCTTCAAAGCTGTTCGGCGATTCACCGGCAAACGGCTGGCTATCGGCGACCTGAACGTTGAAGTCGATACGCGCTTGAATCTCGTAATCGCCGATGCGGATCAGCTCGCCATTTTGCAGCAGCTCGCTATTACCCCGGCGCATGCGAACACCGGCGTTAACCAACTCCACACCGTTTGTGCTGTTATCGGTTAAATAATAACGGCCATCTTTGTATTGAATTACGCAATGTTGTGAAGACACCAGCCGCTCAGGATCAGGCAATACCCAGTCATTATCCGAACTGCGGCCGATCGCCATCGAGCCCTGATTCATGGACTTTTCGGCGCACTGCCCTGGGGTAATCTTGTGATAACTAGTGATAGTCAAACACAGCGACATCTTGCCTCCTTGCTGATACTTCGCGCGCGAGCGATTCACGGGACAGAGAATCCCGCGAGTTCCCCATCAGATCGTGCCTCCGACCGTCTACAACCTGCCGATGCCAGCATGATCGCTGATCTTAACTGGGCTCTATGACAAAAATCCTGTCCCGGTGCGCCGTTCGACCCACCAGTCGCGCAGGTTGTTAAGCACCGCACATCTGTCACAGAGGGCGAATAGCTTACCTTGACAAGCCCTAACTACTACACCAAAAATGCACAACTTCTTGAACACCAATGATGGCACATTAGTAGCACCGTGCTTATATGACCAAGAAAACATGCAAAGTTCCTCGCGCAACTAATGCATGAATTGCCCGCCATATAACGGGCTGATAGGGAGATCAATTTCAGTGGATGTGCCGTTGCTGCTCACCGCCGTTTCCGCGACTTCGCCTTGTGGCGAAGACATGGAATATGACGCGCAATTTCTCCAACTGGAGCGTGATGCCAAGGGCCAGCCTGAGCGCAGCATGGGTGATTCCATCCTGCCCGCCGAGCCGCCGGACTGGCGCAGCATCCAGCAGCAGAGCCTCGACCTGCTGCAGCGCAGCAAAGACCTGCGCATCACCCATTTCCTCCTGCAAAGTTCCCTCGCCCTCCAGGGTGTGGCCGGGCTGGCCGACGTTCTGAAACTGATCGACGCCCTGTTGCGCGAATACTGGTCCGACCTGCACCCGCGCCTGGATGCCGACGACGACAACGACCCGACCGTGCGCATCAACGCCCTGTCTGGCCTGACCAGTGACGCGACCATTCGCCTGCTGCGCGAAAGCATCCTCACGCGCTCGCGCACCTTCGGCCCCGTGAGCCTGCGCGCCGCGCTGAATGCCAGCGGCCTGATGAATTTCCCCGACGAACAGCTCGGCGCCCAGCAACTGAACGCCGCATTCCTCGACAGCGACCCCGAACACCTGCAAGCCACCCGCGACGCCTTGAGCGCCGCGCGTGCGGCTTGCGAAGCCATTGAGCAGCAGGTCAGCGACCAGGTCGGTTCAGCCCAAGGCGTGGACCTGACCCTCTTGAAACAACCGCTCAAGCAGGCGCTGCAAGTGCTTAATCAAGCGGTTCCAGACACCCAAGGCAGCAGCGAACCCGAGGCCGTCAGTGACGACAATGCCCCCTCGGTCGAGTACGCCGCTGCCCCTGCGGCACCGCGCCCGGCCGGCGATATCGCCAGCCGCGATGATGTACTGCGCAGCCTGGACAAGATCCTTGCGTACTACACCCGTCACGAGCCTTCGAGCCCGCTGCCGGTGCTGTTGAGCCGAGCGAAGAATCTGGTGCACGCCGACTTTGCCGCGATCGTGCGCAATCTGATTCCCGATGGCATGTCCCAATTTGAAAACCTGCGTGGGCCGGACGGCGAGTAAGCCGTCCGACTGCGCAGTAACAACACCGTCGCTCAAGCGACCAGGAGCAGCAACGTGGCGAAGCAAAGTTCTCAGAAATTCATCGCGCGCAACCGCGCGCCTCGGGTGCAGATCGAGTACGACGTCGAGCTCTACGGCGCCGAGAAAAAGGTCCAGCTGCCCTTCGTGATGGGTGTGATGGCCGACCTCGCCGGCAAACCTGCCGAGCCTCTGGCGCCAGTGGCTGATCGCAAGTTCCTTGAAGTGGACGTCGACAACTTCGACTCGCGCCTCAAGGCCATGCAGCCGCGCGTAGCGTTCCACGTACCGAACGAATTGACCGGCGAAGGCAACCTGAGCCTGGATATCACGTTCGAAAGCATGGACGACTTCAGCCCGGCCGCCGTGGCGCGCAAAGTCGACTCGCTGAACCAGTTGCTCGAAGCCCGCACCCAGCTGGCCAACCTGCTGACCTACATGGACGGCAAGACCGGCGCTGAAGAAATCATCATGAAGGCAATCAAGGACCCGGCACTGCTTCAGGCACTTGCCAGCGCGCCTAAGCCTGCAGGGGACCAATAATCATGACTGACAATACCGCCCGCGAAGGCAGCCAGATCCTGGGTGCCACCGAAGAAGCCAGCGAGTTCGCCAACCTGCTGCTGCAAGAGTTCAAACCCAAGACCGAGCGTGCCCGCGAAGCCGTGGAAACCGCTGTGCGCACCTTGGCCGAACAGGCTCTGGCGCAAACAGACCTGGTGTCCAACGACGCGATCAAGTCGATCGAATCAATCATCGCCGCCATCGACGCCAAGCTCACCGCCCAGGTCAACCAGATCATCCACCATCAGGACTTCCAGCAGCTGGAAAGCGCCTGGCGTGGCTTGCACTACCTGGTCAACAACACCGAGAGCGATGAGCAGCTCAAGATCCGCGTGCTCAACATCTCCAAGCCGGACCTGCACAAGACCCTGAAGAAATTCAAGGGCACCGCGTGGGACCAGAGCCCGATCTTCAAGAAGATGTACGAAGAAGAATACGGCCAGTTCGGCGGCGAACCTTACGGTTGCCTGGTGGGCGACTACTACTTCGACCAGTCGCCACCCGACGTGGAGCTGCTGGGCGAGCTGTCGAAAGTCTGCGCCGCCATGCACGCCCCGTTTATCGCTGCGGCTTCGCCGACCGTGATGGGCATGGGCTCCTGGCAGGAGCTGTCGAACCCGCGCGACCTGACCAAGATCTTCACCACCCCGGAATACGCCGGCTGGCGCTCGCTGCGTGAATCGGAAGATTCGCGCTACATCGGCCTGACCATGCCGCGCTTCCTGGCGCGTCTGCCGTATGGCGCCAAGACCGACCCGGTGGAAGCTTTCGCCTTCGAAGAAAACACCGACGGCGCCGACAGCTCCAAGTACACCTGGGCCAACGCCGCATACGCGATGGCGGTGAACATCAACCGTTCGTTCAAGCACTACGGCTGGTGCTCGCGCATCCGTGGCGTGGAGTCCGGTGGTGAAGTGGAAAACCTACCGGCCCACACGTTCCCTACCGACGACGGTGGTGTGGACATGAAGTGCCCGACCGAAATCGCCATCAGTGACCGCCGTGAAGCGGAGCTGGCGAAGAACGGTTTCATGCCGCTGCTGCACAAGAAAAACACCGACTTCGCCGCGTTCATCGGCGCCCAGTCGTTGCAGAAACCGGCCGAATACGACGACCCGGACGCCACCGCCAACGCCAACCTGGCCGCGCGCCTGCCGTACCTGTTCGCCACCTGCCGTTTCGCTCACTACCTCAAGTGCATCGTGCGCGACAAAATCGGTTCCTTCAAAGAGAAGGACGAGATGCAGCGCTGGTTGCAGGACTGGATCCTCAACTACGTCGACGGTGACCCGGCGCACTCCACCGAAACCACCAAGGCCCAGCACCCATTGGCTGCCGCCGAAGTGATCGTGGAAGACGTCGAAGGCAACCCGGGGTACTACAACTCCAAGTTCTACCTGCGCCCGCACTACCAGCTCGAAGGGCTGACCGTGTCGCTGCGACTGGTATCGAAACTGCCTTCGGCGAAAAGCGCCTAACCCACGGATGAGCTGGCTCTTCTGTGGGAGGGGGCTTGCCCCCGATAGCATCACTGGGGTGTGACTGACACACCGAGGTGCCTGCATCGGGGGCAAGCCCCCTCCCACACAAAGGCACTGCCCATTTGGAGTTACTCAAATTCAGTGGCAAGCGCCACACAGGGAGAAAACATGGCTGTTGATATTTTCATCAAGATCGGCGACATCAAGGGCGAGTCCATGGACAAGGCCCACAAGGACGAAATCGACGTACTGAACTGGAGCTGGGGCATGGCCCAGTCCGGCAACATGCACGTGGGCGGTGGTGGTGGTGCAGGCAAGGTGAATATCCAGGACCTGTCGCTGACCAAGTACGTCGACAAAGCTTCGCCGAACCTGATGATGCACTGCGCCAGCGGCAAGCACATCGACAAGGTCAAGCTGACCGTGCGCAAGGCCGGTGGTGAAAGCCAGGTCGAGTACATGGTGATCAACCTGGAAGAAGTGCTGGTCACGTCCCTGAGCACCGGCGGTTCGGGCTCCGATGACCGCCTGACCGAGAACGTTACCCTGAACTTCGCCCAAGTGATGGTTGACTACCAGCCGCAGAAAGCTGACGGCACCAAAGACGGCGGTGCAATCAAGTTTGGCTGGAACATCCGTTCCAACACCAAGCGCTGATAGCCCTGGTGGCCGTGGTCTCATGCCACGGCCACTAGCCCTGCCCCTCAGAACAACCGTCCCTCTCACAACCCGTCCGTGGAGCTGCTTTGGTGGTAACTGAAATCGCTTCCCGCGACCGTCTGCAACCGTCCTTGCTGGACCGGCTGACTGACGACGACCCAACCAACCCCAAGGAAAGCGCCGACAAACGCGTGCTGTCCCTGACCCAATTGAAAGCCTCGGTGCTTCGCGACCTGGCGTGGTTGCTCAATACCACGTCGTTGCTCGATGCCGACGCCACGCTGCACACCCCGGCCGGTACCTCGGTGGTCAATTACGGCCTACCTGCATTGGCGGGCAACAGCGTTTCCAGTGTCGACATCAAGGCTCTGGAAGCCCTGATCTACCAGGCGATCGCCACCTTTGAACCGCGCATCCTTCGCCATACCCTGCGGGTGAAGGCCCGCGTCGGCCATGGCGAGATGAATCACAACGCCCTGAGTTTCGAGATCGAAGGCGACCTGTGGGCGCAGCCAGTGCCGTTGCGCCTGTTGCTGCAAACCGACCTCGACCTTGAATCCGGCCACGTGCGCGTGGTCAATGCCGACCAGCGGAGACGCCCATGAATCCGCGCCTGCTGGAGCTGTACAACCAAGAACTGCATCACGTGCGCGAGAGCGCCGCCGAGTTCGCCAAGGAATACCCGAAGATCGCCAGTCGGCTGACGTTGTCTGGCATGGACTGCGCCGACCCGTATGTCGAACGTTTGCTTGAGGGCTTCGCTTACCTCACCGCCCGCGTACAGCTCAAACTCGACGCCGAGTACCCGACCTTCACCCACAACCTGCTGGAAATCGCTTACCCGCACTACCTGGCGCCGACCCCGTCGATGACCGTGGTGCAATTGAAGACCGACCCCGACGAAGGCTCCCTGGCCAGCGGTTTCCCGCTGCCGCGTGACACCGTGTTGCGTGCCGCCCTGGGCCGCGAAACCCAGACCTGCTGCGAGTACCGCACCGCACACCCGGTGACGTTGTGGCCGTTGCAGGTCAGCAATGCCGAGTACTTCGGCAACCCCGCCGCCGTACTCGGTCGGCTGGCCGCCAGTGAGCCGAAAGCCAAGGCCGGCCTGCGCCTGACCCTGCGCACCGGCGCCGAATTGCCGTTCAACAGCCTCGACCTGGACAACCTGCCGCTGTACCTCAGCGGCGCCGACGAGCAGCCGTTCCGCCTTTACGAACAACTGCTGGGCAACGCCTGCGCGGTGTTTGCGCGCAAGCCCGGTGGCGATTGGGTTGAGCGGTTGCCCAAGGATGCACTGCGCTCCCGGGGTTTCGACGATGTCGACGCGGCTATGCCGGTCGTTGCGCGCGCATTCCAGGGCTATCGGTTGTTGCAGGAATACTTCGCCCTGCCCCATCGTTTCCTGTTCGTCGAATTCGCCGAACTGAGCCGCGCGGTCAAACGTTGCGACGGCCAGGAGCTGGAGCTGATCGTGCTGTTCGACCGTCACGAACCGAGCCTGGAAGGCAGCGTCGGCGCGGCGCAATTCCTGCCGTTCTGCACCCCGGCGATCAACCTGTTCCCGAAGCGCGTGGACCGCATCCACTTGTCCGACCGGGTCAACGAGCACCACGTGATCGCCGACCGCACACGGCCAATGGATTTCGAGATTCACTCGCTGAGCGGCATCACCGGCCACGGTACTGGGCCAGAGCAGCCATTTTTGCCGTTCTATGCGGTACGCGATCCTTCCCGTTATGGCCGCGACCAGGCGTACTACACGGTGCGTCGCGAGCCGCGCGTGCTATCCAGCGACCAACGCCGCAATGGCCCACGCTCTACCTACGTGGGCAGCGAAACCTTCGTCAGCCTGGTGGACAGCCGCCAGGCGCCCTACGGCCACGACCTGCGCCAACTGGGCGTGACGGCGCTGTGCACGAATCGCGATTTGCCGTTGTTCATGAGCGTGGGCAATGGCAAGACCGACTTCACCCTCTCCGACAGCGCGCCGGTTTTATCCGTGCGTTGCGTCGCCGGCCCAAGTCGCCCGCGCGCCAGCCATGCCCATGACGCCAAGGCCTGGCGCCTGATCAGCCAGTTGTCGCTCAACTATTTGTCCCTGAGCGAACAAGGCCAGGGCGCGGGTGCCTTGCGCGAATTACTGCGCCTGTATGGCGACAGCAATGACGCCGCCCTGCAATTGCAGATCGAAGGTCTGCGCGACGTCAGCAGCAAGGCCGTCACCCGGCGCCTGCCGATGCCCGGACCGATTGTATTTGGCCGCGGTCTTGAGATCACATTGGAGTTCGATGAAAACGCGTTTCGCGGTACCGGCGTGTTCCTGCTCGGTGCGGTGCTGGAACGCTTCCTGGCACGCTACGTGTCGATCAACAGTTTTACCGAGACGGTGATCCGTACCACCGAACGCGGCGAGATCATGCGATGGAAAGCCAAGCCCGGGCGTCGTCCGACCCTGTGAGTACTTTGGATGCGATGCATCAGGAGCCCTGGGAATACGATTTCTTCCAGGCGTTGCGGCGTATCGAGTGCGAATCGCCGGACCTGCCGCGCCTGGGCCATTCCCTGCGCCTGGCAGACGACCCGCTACGCTTGGGGCAACAGGCCGATTGCACGTTCGCCCCGGCCACCCTGGCGTCGGTCGACCCCGGCGGCGATGGCAAACCCGCACGCCTGGAGCAGTTCTTCTTTGGCCTCGGCGGCCCGAACGGCCCGTTGCCGCTGCACATCACCGAGTACGTACGCGAGCGCCAGCGCAACAATGCCGACAGCACCAGCAAGCAGTTCCTGGACGTCTTCCACCACCGCCTGCTAAGCCTGTTTTATCGGGCTTGGGCCGAGGCGCGGCCGACGGTCAGCCATGACCGACCGGATGATGACTACTGGTCTGCACGCCTCGCCGCCTTAAGTGGTCGAGGCATGCCGAGTCTGCTCAACCAAGGGCTGATTCCCGACACGGCGAAGCTGCATTACAGCGGTCACTTATCAGCGCAAACCCGTTACCCAGACGGTTTGAAGGCAATCCTCGGCGAGTATTTCGGCCTGCCGGTGGAGATTGAAGAATACGTCGGCCAATGGCTGGAACTGCCAGAGCGCAGCCGTGTGAGTGTCAGCGCCAACCGGCTGGGTGTGGACTTTTGCCTGGGCAGCCATGTGTGGGACCGCCAGCACAAATTCCGTATCCGCCTGGGCCCGCTCAAGCTGGACGACTACATGGGCATGCTGCCCGGCAGTCAGCCGTTCAACGAGCTGGTGGCGTGGGTGGCCGAGTACCTGGGCCATGAATTGGACTGGGACTTGAACCTGGTTTTGCAACAACCTGAAGTCCCGAAGCTGCAGCTTAACGGCCAGTTCCGCCTGGGCTTCAACACATGGCTCGGCTGCCCCGCGCACGACGCCAACGACCTAATCCTGGCTCGGCATTACGCCGATCACGCCAGCACCTCAAGGAATCCAGAGCATGGGTGAAATCAGTCGCGCCGCACTGTTCGGCAAACTCAACAGCGTGGCCTACAAGGCCATCGAAGCCGCCACCGTGTTCTGCAAATTGCGGGGCAATCCGTATGTGGAACTGGCCCACTGGTTTCACCAGTTGCTGCAACTGCAGGACTCGGACCTGCACCGCATCATCCGCCAGTTCAACGTCGAGCCGGCGCGCCTGGCCCGTGACCTCACCGAAGCCCTGGACCGCCTGCCGCGTGGCTCGACGTCGATCACCGACCTGTCGTCCCATGTGGAAGAAGCCGTGGAGCGCGGCTGGGTATACGGCAGCCTGATGTTCGGCGAAAGCCAGGTGCGCACCGGTTATCTGGTGCTAGGCATCCTCAAGACGCCAAGCTTGCGCCACGCGCTGCTGGGGTTGTCTTCGGAATTCGACAAGATCAAGGCCGAGGCACTGAGCGAGCGTTTTGATGAATACGTTGGCGACTCGCCGGAAAACGCCTTGAGCGCCAGCGACGGCTTTAACGCCGGTGTTCCAGGCGAGGCCAGCGGCGCCATGGCACCGAGTGCGATGGGCAAACAGGAAGCCCTCAAGCGTTTCACCGTCGACCTGACCGAACAGGCTCGCAGCGGCAAGCTCGACCCTATCGTCGGCCGTGACGAAGAGATCCGCCAACTGGTGGACATCCTCATGCGCCGCCGCCAGAACAACCCGATCCTCACCGGTGAAGCCGGCGTCGGCAAGACGGCCGTGGTCGAAGGTTTCGCCCTTCGCATCGTCGCCGGTGACGTGCCGCCTGCACTGAAAGACGTGGAACTGCGCAGCCTTGATGTCGGCCTGCTGCAAGCCGGCGCCAGCATGAAAGGCGAGTTTGAACAGCGCCTGCGCCAGGTCATCGAAGACGTCCAGGCCTCGCCCAAGCCGATCATCCTGTTTATCGACGAAGCCCATACCCTGGTAGGTGCCGGTGGCGCCGCCGGGACGGGTGATGCAGCCAACCTGCTCAAGCCTGCCCTCGCCCGTGGCACCTTGCGTACCGTGGCAGCCACCACCTGGGCCGAGTACAAGAAGCACATCGAGAAAGACCCAGCGCTGACCCGCCGCTTCCAGGTCGTGCAAGTTGCTGAACCGTCGGAAGACAAAGCTCTGCTGATGATGCGCGGCGTGGCATCGACCATGGAGAAACACCACCAGGTGCAGATCCTCGACGAAGCCCTTGAAGCCTCGGTAAAGCTGTCTCACCGCTATATCCCGGCGCGCCAGTTGCCCGATAAATCCGTAAGCCTGCTGGACACCGCCTGCGCCCGCGTCGCCATCAGCCTGCACGCCGTACCGGCCGAAGTGGACGACAGCCGCCGCCGCATCGAAGCCCTGGAAACCGAGCTGCAAATCATCGCCCGCGAGCATGCCATCGGCATCGACATTGGTGCGCGCCAGAGCAACAGCGAAACCCTGTTAAGCGCCGAGCGTGAGCGCCTGGCGACCCTGGAAAGCCGCTGGGCCGAAGAGAAAACCCTGGTGGATGAATTGCTCGCCACCCGTGCCACCCTGCGTGAAAAGGCCGGGGTTGTGGACAGCGATGCGGGTAACAACGAGAGCGATGAGTTGCGCGCGAAACTGGTCGATCTGCAACAGCGACTGACCGCGCTGCAAGGCGAAACTCCGCTGATCCTACCGACCGTGGATTACCAGGCCGTGGCCTCGGTGGTCGCTGATTGGACCGGTATCCCGGTGGGCCGCATGGCTCGCAATGAACTGGAGACGGTGCTTAACCTCGACCAGCACCTGAAGAAACGCATCATCGGCCAGGACCACGCCCTGCAGATGATCGCCAAGCGCATCCAGACCTCCCGAGCCGGCCTCGATAACCCGAGCAAGCCGATTGGCGTGTTCATGCTGGCCGGCACCTCCGGCGTGGGCAAGACCGAAACCGCCCTGGCCTTGGCCGAGGCCATGTACGGCGGTGAGCAGAACGTGATCACCATCAACATGAGCGAGTTCCAGGAAGCTCACACGGTGTCGACCCTCAAGGGCGCGCCACCGGGCTATATCGGCTACGGCGAGGGCGGCGTGCTGACCGAAGCAGTGCGGCGTAAACCCTACAGCGTGGTCCTGCTGGACGAGGTGGAGAAAGCCCACCCGGACGTGCATGAAATTTTCTTCCAGGTGTTCGACAAAGGCGTGATGGAAGACGGCGAAGGCCGGGTGATCGACTTCAAGAACACCCTGATCCTGCTGACCACGAACGCCGGTACCGAGCTGATTTCCCGCGTCTGCAAAGACCCGGCGAACATCCCCGAGCCGGAAGAAATCGCCAAGGCCCTGCGTCAGCCATTGCTGGAGATCTTCCCGCCTGCCTTGCTCGGCCGCCTGGTGACGATCCCCTACTACCCGCTGAGCGACGAGATGCTCAAGGCGATCACCCGCCTGCAACTCAACCGCATCAAGAAGCGCGTGGAGAATACCCACAAGGTCGCCTTCGACTACGACGACGCGGTGGTCGACCTGATCGTCTCGCGCTGCACCGAAACCGAAAGCGGCGGACGCATGATCGACACCATCCTCACCAACAGCCTGCTGCCGGACATGAGCCGTGAGTTCCTCACGCGCATGCTTGAGGGCAAGGCGCTGGCGGGTGTGCGCATCAGCAGCCGGGATAATGAATTGCACTACGACTTCAGCGACGCCGAATAACGACTGTTGGAATGCGGTTTAAGTGTGGGAGGGGGCTTGCCCCCGATGGCGGTGAATCAGTCGCCTGATACCTCAACTGACACACTGCTATCGGGGGGCAAGTGCCCTCCCACATTTGAACTCAGTTTCTTCAGTTATTTAGTCATTTTCGAGACGCCCGATGCTATTCAACCAAGCCTCACGCCTGGCCAAGATCACCAGCCCCCTCGGGCCGGATGTGCTGCTGCTCAATGAAATGGGCGGCGGCGAAGAGCTGGGCCGCCTGTTCAACTATGAGCTGCAACTGACGTCCCTGGACGCCAACATCGACCTCAACCAATTGCTGGGCAAGCCGATGAGCGTCGGCGTGCAACTGGCGGACGGTGGTGAGCGGCACTTCCACGGAATCGTCGCGCGTTGCAGCCAGAACATCGATCAGGGTCAGTTCGCCAGTTATCAGGTGACGCTGCGCCCGTGGTTCTGGCTGCTCAGCCGCACCTCCGATTGCCGGATCTTCCAGAACCTGAGCATCCCGCAGATCATCAAGCAGGTGTTCCGCGACCTGGGTTTTTCCGACTTCGAAGACGCCCTGAGCCGGCCGTACCGCGAGTGGGAGTACTGCGTGCAGTACCGCGAGACCAGCTTCGATTTCGTCAGCCGCTTGATGGAGCAGGAAGGCATCTACTACTTCTTCCGCCATGAACAGGACCGTCACGTGCTGGTGCTGGCCGACGCCTATGGCGCCCACACCACGGTGCCAGGCTACGCGTCTATCCCGTATTACCCCAAGGACGAGCAGCAGCGCGAACGCGACCACATGCACAACTGGCACCTGGCGCAGGAAGTGCAACCGGGCTCCCTGGAGCTCAACGACTACGACTTCCAGCGCCCCAGCGCCAGCATCGACGTGCGCTCGGCCATGCCGCGCCCGCACACTGCCGGCGACTACCCGCTGTACGACTACCCCGGCACCTACGTGCAAAGCGCCGACGGCGAACACTACGCGCGCACCCGCATCGAAGCCCTGCAAACCCTGCATGAGCAAATCGAGTTCGCCGGCAACGCGCGCGGGCTAGGTTCTGGCCACCTGTTCAGCCTCACCGGCTTCAGCCGCCAGGACCAGAACCGCGAATACCTGATCGTCGGCTGCCGCTATTACATCGTCCAGGAAAGCCTGGAAAGCGGCGGCGGCTCGGGCTCGGCGCAGTTCGAAAGCAGCCTGACCTGCATCGACGCCCAACAAAGCTTCCGCCCGCTGGCCAACACCCACCGCCCCATCGTCAAAGGCCCGCAGACCGCCTTGGTTGTAGGCCCCAAAGGCGAGGAGATCTGGACCGACCAGTACGGCCGCGTAAAGGTGCACTTCTACTGGGACCGCCACGACCAATCCAACGAAAACAGCTCGTGCTGGATTCGCGTATCGCAGTCCTGGGCTGGCAAGAACTGGGGCTCGATGCAGATTCCACGGATTGGCCAGGAAGTGATTGTCAGCTTCCTCGAAGGCGACCCCGACCGGCCGATCATTACGGGGCGCGTGTATAACGCTGAGCAGACCGTACCCTACGATCTGCCGGAAAACGCGACCCAGAGCGGCATGAAAAGCCGTTCGAGCAAGGGCGGCACACCGGCCAACTTCAATGAAATCCGCATGGAGGACAAGAAGGGGTTGGAGCAGTTGTACATCCATGCCGAGCGTAACCAGGACATCGTCGTCGAAGTGGACGAAAGTCACTCGGTAGGGCATGACCGCAATAAGAGCATTGGGCACAACGAGACGGTGACGATTGGGAATAACCGTGTGCGCATCGTCAAGCAGGAAGACATCCTTTCTGTGGGCAAGAGGAAAACCGACAGTATCAGCCAGAGCTACGTGATTGAAGTGGGCGAAAACCTACGTCTGGTCTGCGGTAAAAGCATTCTGGAGTTGAACGCCAGCGGGCAGATCAACCTGAGCGGCGTCAATATCAGCTTCCACGCCAGCGGCGATGCCGAGTTCAACACCGGCGGCGTGCTGCACCTGAACAACGGCGGCGGCCCCGGCGCCACGCCCGATGGCCAAGGCCAGAAAGGCGCCATTGACGCCAATATCAAGGCAGCGTTCCCCGCACCTAAAAGCTCCTGACGAGACCTGTTTGCCATGACGTACCGAATCAACGAATTCCAGTTTCAACTGCCCGCCAGTGAGTTGCAGGACGCGACGATCAACATCCTCAAGTTCCCCGAACTGGGCACGTCCCTGATCGTCAGCCGCAGCCTGCTGGCCGAAGGCGAAACCCTGCACAGCAACTTCAACGACCAACTCCAGCGCCTGGAAAAACAGGTGCAGGACTTGCGCTACCAACCGGGTGTCGATGTGCGCCTGGGCGCCGCGCAAGAGGTCGAAGGCATCGAGCTGCGCAGCCAGTTCAACAAGGGCAATGACAAGGTGTTCCAGTATCAGTTGGCCCTGGTGATACCGGGCACACGCAAGATGCTCGCGTTGAGTTATGTGAAGGCGGATAAGCTGGGTGATGCCGAGGCGGCGCATTGGGCGTTGATCAAGAACTCGCTGTCGTTCGACGCGCTTTGATGAGCGGCCTGCATGTCTGACGCACTTTGGGCGGCCCGGATGGGCGATGCGCTCGACCATACCTCGATGATGGCCGACATTCTCGGCGGCGTGCTGGAGGTGGCGGCGAACATCGCGATTACCGCACTGGCCACGGCGGCGGTGGTGGCCGCCACCGGGATCACCGTTGTCACGGGCGGGTTGGGGTGCTTCCTGCTGGGCGCAGTAGTCGGCGTGGTGGTGGGCCTCGCGATGAGCAAGACCGGAGCCGACAAGGGCCTGAGCAATTTATGCGAGGGCATCGGCAACGCGCTGTTCCCACCGACGGTACAGGCCAATATCCTCACAGGATCCCTCGATACCTTTACCAATAACATCCCCTCTGCCCGTGCTGCCGGGGCGGTTGTTTCCCATGTAGCACCGGCCGGCACGGAGTTGGAAATGCAGGCTCCGGAAGAAGAGCCTGAAGCCGAAGCCAGTTACCTGGACATGGCCGGCGAGTTCTTCTCACAGATGTGGCGCCCCACCGTGGCTTCGCCTGCGCCAGGTACAGAAACTAAGCCCGAAGACCTGGTGCTTTGCATGAAGCACCCACCGATGCCGCCGCAGTTCATGGCCGAAGGCTCGGACAAGGTGACCATCAACGGCCAGCCCGCGGTGCGCAGCGGCGATCGCAGCACCTGCGATGCGAAAGTGGTGTCCTCCGGCCTGATCTCCCCCGACGTCACCATCGGCGGCGGCTCGGTGGTGGTGCGTGAGATTCGCAGCGGCAAAACCCCGGGGGTCGGGTTGGCAGTGACTGTGCTGCTGATGCTCAAGGGCGGCAAGGGCAAGTTCTTCAGCAAATTGCCGTGCATGTTGGCTGGCGCGGCGGCGTCGATGGCTGTGAGCAGTGCGATGGGCGCGGCGGCCAACGCCGCCATGGGCTCGTCGAACCCGGTCCATGCGGCCACTGGGGCCAAGGTGCTCGGCGGCGATGACGAACTGGATTTCGTCCTACCCGGCCTGTTGCCGATTGACTGGCAGCGCTTCTACAACAGCCGCGATGAACGCCGTAACACGCTGTTCGGCAAGGGCTGGAGCGTTGCCTACGAAGTGTGCGTCGAAATCCGGCCCCATCCCGAAGGCGGCGACACCCTGGTCTACACCGACGAACAGGGGCGCCCCATCGATATGGGCACCATTCCTTTGGGCGGCGCGGTGTTCAGCGCCGGTGAGGGGCTTGCTGTACGGCGCAACCGCAATGGGCAGTTGTTGATCGAAAGCGACGACGGTGCGTACCGCTTGTTCGAGCCCACCCCGACAAACCCGTCGCTGCTGCGCCTGAGCCAATTGGGTGACCGTAACGACAACCGCATCTATCTCGATTATGACGAGGCCGACGGCCTGGTGCGGCTGCGCGACACCTTCGACCTGACTCAGGTCGAACTGATTCGCGACCCACTCCACGTGACCCGCATCGAGCGCGTCTACCCCGATCAACGCCGAGAAGTACTCGCAAGCTACGATTACGACGCCATCGGCAACCTGGCCGAGGTACGCGATGCCAGCGGCCAAGTGCAAAGGCGCTTTGCCTATGACACCGGGCAACGCATGGTGGAGCACCAGCTGCCCAGCGGCTTGCACTGCTTTTATGAGTGGGCCCTGATAGATGGTCTGGAATGGCGCGTGGTCAAACATTGGACCAATGAAGGTGATGCCTACCGGTTCGACTATGACTTGCAGGCCGGCACCACACGCATTACCGACAGCTTGCAGCGTGTCAGCACCCGGCACTGGAACAGCCAACACCAGATCACCCTCTACAGCGACAACCTCGGCCAGACCTGGCTGTTCGAATGGAACGACGAGCGCCAACTGCTCAACGCCACCGACCCACAGGGCGGCCGCTATGAATACAGCTACGACGAGGCAGGCAACCTCATCGGCGAAACCGACCCCCTGGGGCGCAGCGACTCGACGTTATGGCTGGAGCACTGGGCCCTGCCGTTGGCGCAAACCGACGCCGCCGGCAACAGTTGGCGCTACCGCTATGATCAGCGCGGCAACTGCACCGCCGCCATTGACCCGCTGGGCCATGTCACCCGCTATCGCTATGACGACCATGGCCAGGTCGTCGAGATCATCGACGCCACGGGTAAAAGCAAAAAGCTGCGTTGGAACCCGTTCGGGCAACTGATCGAGCACATCGATTGCTCGGGGTACCCGACCCGGTTCAGCTACAACGAGCAGGGCTTTTTGCAAGTCATCACCGACGCCCTCGGCGAACGTACCCAATTCCACTACGACGCCCAAGGCCGCTTGCTCAGCAGCCAATTACCCGACGGCCGTAGCGAGCAGTACCAACGAGATATCAGCGGCCAACTGACCGCTTATACCGACCCGGCCGGCCACACCACGCGCTATCAACACAACCGCCGGGGCCAGGTGCGCCAACGCACCGATGCCCATGGCCGGCAAGTGCAGTTCGGGTATGACAACTTTGGTCGGCTGCAAGCGCTGGTCAACGAGAACGGGGAACGTTACCGGTTTGCCTGGGATGATGGGGATCGGTTGACGGAGCAGCGTAACCTTGATGGCAGCGCGAAACGTTATACATACGATGCCCTCGATAACGTAAACAGAGTCGAGACCATCGCGGCGATGCGAACAGGTCAGCAGACCAATGAAAAAACTATCGTCCAGCATCTGCAACGGGATGCGATGGGCCGACTGACAACCCGAATCACACCAGATGGACACTCCTGCTTCCGCTACAGTCCGTTGAACCAGTTAGTCGAAGCAATCGCTATCGATAACGACGGCAACCAACAACGAGTGGGCTTCACTTATGACGCGCGGGGTTATCTCACCGAAGAAAAGAGCACCGCCGGGAACCTGAAGCATCACTATGATGAACTCGGCAATCTAATCCAGACGCAATTGCCTGATGGCCGCCGGATTAACCGCTTGCACTATGGCAGTGGCCATTTGCATCAGCTAAATCTCGACGGCCATGTAATAAGCGACTTCGAGCATGATCGACTGTATCGAGAGGTCATCCGGACACAAGGCCACATCAGTACGCGAAGCGAATATGACCGCAGCGGCCGCTTACGCACTCGCCAACATCGGCATGCCAGCCTAGCGGCCTTGATGCCAGCGCCCGAACAAATACATTTTGAGTTCGATCCCAGCGACCATCTTGTGGGTCGTCTCGAACGGGGCCCACAAGGACAACAACGCCAACTGCTGCACTACGATATGACAGGGCGGATCCGTGCAACCCAGGGAGGCCGCCAAACTCAGAACGAATCATTTTGCTTCGATGCCGCTGCCAATCTTCTCGACAGCTCATCCGGTTCTACAGAGCAGGTAGCGCATAACCAACTGATCACTTATCAGGATAAGCGGTACTGCTACGACGGGTTCGGGAGAGTGATTGAAAAATCCAGCAGACGACACGGTTTACAGCATTTTAGCTATGACACTGATCACCGGCTGATCGAAGTCCGAACGCAAAAACCAGAGGGAGAAAGCGTAGTCAGAATGCGCTATGACCCGCTGGGACGACGGATTGAGAAAACCGAACATAACAGCAAAGGGCAGCTCATAGGCCACACCCGCTTCGACTGGGACGGCCTGCAATTACTGAAAGAGCATAAAAATAGTCAAATCAGCCTGTACCTCTACCTCAATAATGGTCACGAGCCCCTGGCTAGGGTCGATGGTATTGGTGAAGGTCAACGAATTCGTTACTACCACAACGATCCCAATGGACTGCCCCACGCGTTGACGGAAAGTGACGGTCACCCGCTATGGCATGCAGAGTTTCAGGTTTGGGGCAACACAGTCGATGAGACCCGCGAGCCCTACTTTATTGAGGAACAGAACCTGCGTTTCCAGGGGCAGTACCTAGACCGGGAAACAGGCTTGCACTACAACACCTTTCGTTTCTATGACCCAGACATAGGACGCTTCACCAGCCCCGACCCGTTGGGTCTGACAGGAAGCCTCAATCTTTATCGCTATGCACCGAATCCATTCACCTGGATCGATCCGCTCGGACTAAAAGAGGACGAAATCATTCGCTACATGGGCAAAAGCGAAACTGTCGCCTCTAAGGCTGCCAACGGCGGTAAGGGGGGCTTGGTTCCGAATATTAGGGGTGAGAAAGCCATCTGGGTCAATCATGACAGCAACCCCGGCTTCAACCCTGGAAAGGAACAGTATCGGGTAGTGGCCACAGTCAACAATGAAGGGGTCAGCATGCTCAACAATCATAAGGATATTTCTGACGTTGACTATAAAGAGACAGGGTTGAAAGATGGCGTGCTGTCAAAAACGAATGAACCCAAGGCAAAAGGAATCGGTAACCGATTACTCGACAAATTTAACAAAACCATTACCTCCTTTCGAGTCGAGAAAAAAGGCCCGAACGGAAAGTGGAAGACATGCGGATAGCGGAAAATGGACCTGTTCAACCTCCTTTCATACAAGCTTGAAAATTTCCTGAACATCCGGCCATGTCCGACAGAGTTCGGTGATGTTTTTTACCAAGAAGATGAGCCTTCTCTACTCTCTGTCGCCGCCAGAAAGCTCAATGGGACTACGCTTTATGTGAGCCGCTGGCATGACCTGTTTTCCATCAGTACCTTCGAAAAAGCCATGTCGAAGCTCGGCTTCACAGAACCGGACTGTTATGCCCTCCTGTCAGTCCTGTCACGCTTCGGTTATTTACTTGAAATAGACAACCGTCAACGGACCAATAAAGACTACTTTATCTTCTTCTATATAATTCAATTGATCACTTTGAAAAACATTCAGATCGATGCGAATGAACAGTTCAAAAACCACATACTCAAATCCCTGCTTTTCGAACTGAGCATTGAAGACGAAATTTATAAGCGTTTCAGCATCAAAAATAATAAACTGATACTAAACGCAGATATTCTAGGGCCAACCCCACTACTGGACGTTATTGACCTGATTTATCAGGCAATCAAGGCCGACGACCGAAAAGAAAATGTAATCTTTAGCGTCTTAAAAGACTACCAAAAAAGTATTATTACACTACTGACAAAACCCAACGACACGAATTATCGTTTCCGATTTAATGATTGCCACAGCGAATTCATGTATCCAGATGTATTTCTGCATGCTTACGCTAACGACAGGCAAACGTTATTTGACGCTATCGTTGATACGGTCAACCCACTTCAATCCACACACAATCTTTTTGTTTCCAACATCATCCTAATGAACTACGCCTTTTATATTATTAAAAATAAACCTCAAGAAATATTGAGACTTAAAAAGCATACCCGTGATAAAGCCGTGTTCGAAAAAGTGGTGCAAGCAATCGTCTCTCGCCGGATGTCTGTCAAAAAAGAATGCTTCAGGAATATTCTGACAGATCACGATCTTTCCTCGATAAACGATAGCCCAACCGTGTTCTACAACATTTTATATTCGCTATAGCCGCTACGCCGTCAAGGCCATTGGATTGTCTGGGCAACCCTATCCTGATCAAGCGCCTGAAGACCGCATTGACCTGTATGCCTTAAAACACAAGGATCCTGTGACTATGGAAGGTAACGTGCTAAACACCGATTGGCCCAGCAGAGCAGCCTATGTCTGATGCCCTATGGGCGGCCCGGATGGGGGATGCGCTTTCCCACACTTCGATGATGGCCGACATCCTTGGCGGTGTGCTGGAGGTGGCGGCCAATATCGCGATCACCGCCGTGGCGACCGCGGCCGTGGTTGCGGCCACCGGCATTACCGTCGCCACTGGCGGGCTGGGTTGCTTCCTGCTGGGCGCGGTGGTGGGCACGATTGTCGGCCTGGCCATGAGCAAGACGGGGGCAGATAAAGGTCTGACGAATTTATGCGATAGCTTCAGCAATGCGCTGTTCCCGCCCACGGTGCAGGCGAACATTCTCACGGGCTCCACCGACACCCTCACCAACAACATCCCCGCCGCCCGTGCCGCCGGGGCGATCAGCTCCCACGTCGCGCCGGCCGGCACCGAGCTGGAAGAACCCGAGCCTGAGCCAGAAGCCAGCTACCTGGACATGGCCGAGAGTTTCTTCTCGCAGATGTGGCGTCCTACAGTGGCAACCCCCGCTCCCGGCGCCGTGCCCAAGCCGCTGGACCTGGTGGTGTGCATGAAGCACCCACCTATGCCACCGCAGTTCCTTGCCGAGGGCTCGAACAAGGTCACGATCAACGGCCAGCCGGCGGTGCGCAGTGGTGATCGCAGTACGTGCGATGCGACCGTGGTGTCGTCCGGGTTGATTTCATCGAACGTGACCATCGGCGGCGGCTCGGTGGTGGTGCGCGAGATTCGCAGCGGCAAGACCCCGGGTGTGGGGCTGGCGGTGACGGCGTTGTTGATGCTCAAGGGTGGCAAGGGCAAGTTCTTCAGCAAGCTGCCGTGCATGTTGATCGGCGGCGCGACCTCGATGGCCGTGAGCAGTGCGATGGGGGCCATGGCCAACGCGGCGATGGGCTCGTCGAACCCGGTGCATGCGGCCACCGGCGCCAAGGTGTTGGGCGGCGATGATGAGCTGGATTTCGTACTGCCTGGCATCCTGCCGATTGATTGGCAGCGTTTCTACAACAGCCGTGACGAACGCACGGGCGGTTTGTTCGGTGCGGGTTGGAGCGTGCCGTATGAGGTGTGCGTCGAAATTCGTCCCCATCCCGAGGGCGGCGAAACGCTGGTCTACACCGATGAACAGGGCCGGCCTATCGACATGGGCAGTATTCCGCTGGGCGGCGCGGTGTTCAGCGCCGGTGAAGGGCTGGCCGTGCGGCGACACCTCAACGGGCAGTTGCTGATCGAAAGCGATGACGGTCTGTATCGCTTATTTGAGCTTTCCGCCAACCCGGCTTTGCTGCGCCTCAGGCAGCTCGGCAACCGCAACAACAACCGCATCCATGTTGATTACGACGAAGCCGGGCGGCTGATCCGGCTGCGCGATACGTTCGACTTGGTGCAAGTGGAGTTGATCCGCGATCAAGGCCACGTGATGCGGCTCGAACGTCTTTACCCCGATCAACGCCGCGAAGTACTGGTCAGCTATGGCTATGATGCCGCCGGTAATCTGGCTGAAGTACGCGACGCCACCGGCCAGGTGCAGCGGCGCTTCAGCTACGATGCCGGCCGGCGCATGGTCGAGCACCAGTTGCCGACCGGTCTGCGCTGTTTCTACGAATGGGCCTTGGTTGAAGACGTGGAATGGCGCGTGGTCCGGCACTGGACCGACGAAGGCGACGCCTACCAGTTCGACTATGACTTGCAGGCCGGTATCACGCGGATTACCGACGGCTTGCAACGCGTCAGTAGCCGCCACTGGAACACCCAGCACCAGATTGTTCGCTACTGCGATAACCTCGGGCAAACCTGGCGGTTCGAGTGGAACGACGAGCGCCAATTGCTCAGCGCCACCGACCCGCTGGGCGGGCGCTTTGCATACAGCTACGACGACGCCGGCAACCTGATCGGCGAGACCGACCCGCTGGGCCGCAGCGACTCGACCTTGTGGCTTGAGCACTGGGCACTGCCGCTGGTGGAGACCGACGCCGCCGATAATAGCTGGGCGTATCGCTACGATCAGCGCGGCAACTGCATCGCCGAAACCGATCCGCTGGGCTACGTCACCCGCTACCGCTATGACGATCACGGCCAGGTCGTGGAGATCATCGACGCCACCGGCAAAAGCAAGAAGATGCGCTGGAACCCGTTCGGGCAGTTGGTTGAGCATATTGATTGTTCGGGTTACCCGACGCGTTTCAGTTATGACGAGCGCGGTTATTTGCAGGTCATTACCGACCCGCTAGGGGAACGAACAACCTTCACATACGACACGATGGGCAGGATGCTCAGCCAGCAGTTGCCAGATGGTCGTATCGAGTATTTTCAACGCAACGCCTGTGGACAATTGACGGTCCATACCGACCCGTCAGGCCACTCGACTCATTATCAGTACAACCCTCGCGGGCGCATTCGCCAGCGCACGGATGCGCACGGCCGCAAAGTGCAATTCAGCTATGACAGCTACGCACGGCTGCAAGCACTGACCAACGAGAATGGCGAATGTTATCGTTTCACGTGGAATGCCAATGATCGCCTGGTCGAGCAGCGCGACCTAGATGGCAGCGCCCATCGCTATGACTACGATGCATTGAACAGCATCACCAGCGTCACTGCTTTACCAACTCACGACAGCAATGCGCCAGGTCTCCCTGAAGAGCCTATTGTTCACTGTTTGGAGCGTGACGCTGCCGGGCGCCTGGTTGTCAAAATCACCGACGATGGCCGCACGGATTATTTATACGATCTCCTGGATCAATTGATCGCAATCACGTTCAAGGACGCCCAGGGCAACGAACAAAAATTGAGTTATCGCTATGACGCCCTCGGCCAGCCACTCGAAGAGCAAAGCTCGGCCGGCAGTTTGAAACATCGCTATGACGAATTGGGCAATCTGACCCAGACCCAATTACCCGATGGTCGCTGGATCAACCGTCTGTACTACGGCAGTGGTCATTTGCACCAGATCAACCTCGATGGCCAAGTCATCAGTGACTTCGAGCGGGACCGCCTGCATCGTGAAGTACTTCGCACACAAGGTCAGATCAGCACCCGCACTGAATATGATCGGGGCGGGCGGTTGCGCGCTCGTGTACGGTATCCAAGTACCCTGCCGCGACCACTGACGGGAATGAGCTCGACATACTTCGACTTTGATCCCAGCGACAACCTGATCGCCCGCCACGAACAAAAAACAGGAATTGCACACCAAAAGTCGTTTCACTACGACGCCACTGATCGCATCATTGCCAGCCAGAATCCAATACATGGGACGCAGGAAAGCTTTGCTTATGACGCAGCGGCCAACCTTCTGGATGGTCCCCGGCCGGGTGTAGGCCTGGTGGTACATAACAAATTAATAACCTACCAAGACAAGCGTTACCGGTATGACAGTTTCGGTCGGCTGGTTGAAAAACGTAGTGCTCGTCGCGCCGTTCAACTATTCAAGTACGACGCTGAAAGCAGAGTGATCGAAATACGAAATCAGCACGCCGCCAATGAAACTGTCATCACAATGACCTACGACCCTTTAGGTCGTCGGATTACAAAAACCGAACAAAACAGCAACGGTAATACGCTTGGTACCACTCGTTTTGTCTGGGACGGGTTGCAACTGATACAAGAGCACCGTAATAACCAGACCAGCCTTTATCTTTATGAAGATGGGAGCTATGAAGCACTGGCACGTGTTGATGGCCTCGGCCCACTGCAAAGAATCAGGTACTACCACAACGATCCTAACGGACTGCCGCACGAATTGACGGACCACGATGGGCACCGCGTATGGCAGGCCAGTTATTACGCTTGGGGTAATACTGCTGAGGAAACCAGAGAGTCTTCTTACATCGAAGAACAGAACTTGAGGTTTCAGGGGCAATACTTGGACCGGGAAACCGGTTTGCACTACAACACGTTCAGGTTTTACGACCCCGATATAGGTCGGTTTATCACGCCGGACCCCATAGGACTCGCCGGTGGCTTGAACCTCTATCAGTACGGGCCTAATCCGATGGGCTGGTGTGATGCGTGGGGGCTGGCAGGCAGTCCAACCACAGCGACTCATATCACCTACCTGGGCGTCGACAAAGCGACCGGCAAACCTTATGTCGGTTATGCCAGCATGCAAGGCAAACAGGTAGGTTCAGACGTATTGAACTATCGCTACGGGTCAAATTTCGATCGCTTTGGCGGCCAAGCACCTCAAGTCCTGCATACCGCCTACGGCCAGGATGGCAAGGACACTACACGAGGGCTGGAACAACGAGTGTATGAAGGCTTGGGAGGAAAAGATGGAACCGCCAACGCACAAAACCCGGTCGGCAAAGGAAATGGCCGAAGGAAAGAATACCTGGCTGCGGCGGATAAACATTTGTCTCAGACAGACTCAGGCAAAGCACTGGATAAACGCATAAAAGCCGCGAATAAAACCAAGGGCAAAGCCCCTGTCAAAGTCGCCGGCAAAAGCAGAGGTGCGCGAGCAGGCCGCTGCTCGTGAATATCATCAATGACTATTGAAAATGGAGTGGGCCCATGGCCAAGCGCATCCTCTGGAAGGAAGGCGATCTAGTCAGCCTCAAATTGCGAGATGACTTATACACCGTAGGCCAGATGATCAAGAACTCCGTCATGCGCTTCTACGATGTGAGAAGCGTGGACGGCGTCTGGACCGATCTTGCGCTGGACAACAGTATGATCCTGTTCAGTGGTTTTGTCGGCAAGGTGGTGACCCAGAGATTGGCAACGGAAAAACTAATTTCCGTCACGCCATTTAGCCTTTCGGATCATGAGCGTTATTGGCTCAGGCCCCACGTCAGCTTTGAGGGTGGCTTTCCGTTTCGAGATGCTGATCTTGTTGACCTCGGCATCGACTGCGATGCTGACTACAGCCTGGTACCTGCACTAAAGGAAGATCTGCAACTTTCGGACAGTCGCGACATTATCGAAAAGTATGAGTTGACCAATATGTGGGGAGATGAGGACCTCAGCGACAGACTGTGTCGCTACTTCGATACCGGTGTTAACCGGGATGATTTGAAATATGAAGTCTTTCCGGGGCTCTGGAACGATCGTGAAAGCCTCAGGCCTTTAACCCGACGACTGCCTTTGCCGTTGAGATAGACAAGCAGTGTTTAGGTGGTTTGAAGCATTAAAAAATGGGCACCCAACCCAGTCGGCGTGCCCATTTTTTCTACCACCCCCGCCCCCTGTCGAGACGGTACTGCAATTACGCGTTAACAGTGTCTTTCAGCGATTTACCCGGTTTGAATGCAACGGTATTGCTCGCCTTGATTTTCACAGGCTCACCGGTTTGCGGGTTTTTGCCGGTGCGGGCGCCACGACGGCGTCGCAGGAAGGTGCCAAAGCCAACCAGGGTGACGCTGTCCTTGCGGTGCAGGGCGCCGGTGATTTCTTCGAGAACGGCGTTGAGGACGCGGTTGGCCTGTTCTTTGACACGGATCCTGCCGGCCATAGCACCATTGGGCTGGTACCGGAAATAGCTGTAAAACCCATTATTCATCGACTCAAGCGTGATGCAATGGGGCGCTTGAGCGCCAAGGTGACAGATGATGGTCACACCCAATACACCTACGATGTGTTGGACCAACTGACTGGCGTCCACTTCATGGACACGAGCGGTCATTCACAGACACTGGGGGTCTCGTACGACGCTCTCGGGTAAATGCTGGAAGAACGGAGCCAAGCGGGCTCGTTGCAAAATCACTACGACGAACTGGGGAACCTGATCCAAAGCAAACTGCCCGATGGGCGCTGGATCAATCGCCTACATTACGACAGTGGTCATCTGCATCAGATCAACCTCGACGGCCACGTCATCAGTGACTTTGAGCGCGACCGCCTGCACCGTGAAGTACTGCGCACCCAAGGCCAGATCAGCACCCGCAGCGAGTACGACCGCAGCGGCCGCCTGCGCTCACGCCAACGCCGCCACACCAGCCAGCCGGCGTTGGTACCGGCGGCGATACAGAAGCACTTCGAATACGACCCCGCCGACAACCTGATTGGCAAACTCGACCAGCAACCCACCACGCAGCATCGCCAACTGCTGCATTACGACGCCACCGGCCGCATCATCGCCAGCCAGGACAGCCTGCACGGCCAACGCGAAACCTTCGCCTACGACGCCGCCGCCAACCTGCTCGACGGCCCGCAGGCCGCTGCCGGGTTGGTGGCGCATAACAAGCTGCTGACCTATCAGGACAAACGTTATCGCTATGACGCGTTTGGGCGGATGATCGAAAAACGCAGCGGCGCCCGTGGCGTACAACACTTTGCGTACGACGCCGAAAGCCGGCTGATTGAAGTGCGTAATGAAGGCGGCAGCGTAGTGCGCATGGCCTACGACCCACTGGGCCGGCGCATCGGCAAGACCGAACACGGCAACAATGATTATCCACTGAGCGAAACCCAGTTCCTGTGGGACGGCTTGCGTCTGTTACAGGAGCAAAAGCACAGCCAGACCAGCCTTTACGTCTATGAAGACGAAGGCTACCAACCCCTGGCCCGCGTCGATGGCATCGGGGAGCTGCAAAAAATTCGCTACTACCACAACGATCTCAACGGCCTGCCGGAGCAACTGACAGAGGCTGATGGGCACACCCTGTGGCAGGCGACTTATCGGGTGTGGGGCAATACCGTGGAGGAGGTGCGGGAGCCTTACTTTATTGAAGAGCAGAACCTGAGGTTTCAGGGGCAGTATCTGGATCGTGAGATCGGATTGCACTACAACACCCGACGCTTCTACGATCCCGACATAGGCCGCTTTACCACTCCCGACCCGATAGGTTTGGCTGGAGGCCTCAATTTCTACACTTATGCACCTAACCCTGTCGGCTATGCTGACCCTCTGGGACTCGCAGTTGACCCGCTGGTAAAACTGAAAGATCGCGGCTACACAGGCGTTACGAAGACCCCCGGCGGAGGGCTCGACTATTCAAACAGCAATGCGCTTTACAATAAAAAACCCGGTGTTAATCCAATTGTCAGAATTGAATACACTGGTGACTATCAAAAAGACGAAGAGCTCGCCAACAAAGCGGCAAAATTGAATCAAAAGCGCGCACCGGCCGGGCATGTCTGGCACCACCTGGATGATTACGACCCGGAGACCAACAAAGGCACTATGCAACTAATTAAAAAAGATGCTCATAACGGCATAACCCATAAAGGTGGTGCCGCCCAATACAAAGCAGCGACAGGCAAGGCTTACACCCACCCAGGTCGCTTTAAGAGTAGAACAAAGGGAGCACCCAAATGCGGCTGAAACTTGAAGACTCCAAACAGGCTCTTTCTGTACAGGAACTGAACGAGTTCCAAGAAATATTCCACGTGCAATTACCGACGGCCTTTAGACAGTTTTATCTAAAGCATAATGGCGGTGATCTATCCGACAGCAATGACGACAATGATTTTTTTTTGGGCGGTTTTACACCTATCAAATATGGTGACGCACCTGTCGAAACGATCTATAGAGATTTAACTGACGATATTCCATCGCTAAAACAAATGATCCCCTTTGCTTATGACAGGGTCGGCAACTCATTTCTCCTGTCAGTAAAGGAGAATGACTTTGGATACATTTATATTTACTTGATGGACGAAGAGGAGCTTGCATTTGTTTGCGAATCATTTGAAGAGTTTATGAGTGAGCTCACAAACGGATAGAAGCGTTGCACTTGTTCGGGTAGATAGGGCCGCGCCCCGTATGCTGGCGCTGTTCAACATAGCCGGATGGTACGCCCCCACAAAAAATGGGCACCCGACCCAGTCGGCGTGCCCATTTTTTCCACCACCCCGCCCCCTGTCGAGACGGTACTGCAATTACGCGTTAACAGTGTCTTTCAGCGATTTACCCGGTTTGAATGCAACGGTATTGCTCGCCTTGATTTTCACAGGCTCACCGGTTTGCGGGTTTTTGCCGGTGCGGGCGCCACGACGGCGTCGCAGGAAGGTGCCAAAGCCAACCAGGGTGACGCTGTCCTTGCGGTGCAGGGCGCCGGTGATTTCTTCGAGAACGGCGTTGAGGACGCGGTTGGCCTGTTCTTTGGTGAGATCCGCTTTTTCAGCGATGGCGGCTGCGAGTTCTGGTTTACGCATAAGTGAAGCCTCTTTGACGGTTTTTTGTTGTTATGTCCGTGCTGCTCTCTTATGGAGCAACGCCCAAGGCGCCGCAGGCTCTACTCTGCGGCAGACGGGAGTGAGGATGGCATGCCCTCGCACGCTCCGCCAGTCTCGCGGCGACCTTTCTGAGGGTAGGAATGTGCTAATTCCGACAGAACGACCGGCATTTACGCCAGTAAAGGCGGAAGTTCTTTGTTGAGGGCCAGTTTTTCCATCACCGCCGTGCCCGTCAGCGCATAACCCAGCAGGCGACCGCTGGCGTCGCGGCAGAGGGCCTTGATGTCGGCGCCCTGGCCTTCGACGCTCCAGACGCCTTCGGAGCCCCTTGGCGGCGGCGAAACCACCAGCGGGCAGACCGGGGTTTTCACGGTGACGGGCATCGGGCCGTAGCTGACGGCGGTGGCATTGCCGGCCAGGGTTTGGGCCAGAGCGCGGGCGCAGGTCATCAGAGGCATGACGTACAGCAGGTTCAGGCCGTCGACCTCAGCGCAGTCGCCCAGGGCGTAGATGTTGGCGTGGGAGGTCTTGAGGTGACGGTCCACCATGATCCCACGGTTGATTTGCAGGCCCGCGGCGGCAGCCAGGTCGATACGTGGGCGCAGGCCGATGGCCGAAACGACCAGATCGCAGGGAATCACTTCACCGTCAGAAAGGTGCGCTTCCAGCCCGTCCGCCGTGCGCTGCAGGCGGTTGAGCACCGGCCCCAGGTGGAAACGCGCGCCCAGGCCTTCCAAGCCAGCTTGTACAGCGGCAGCGGCTGCCGGGTGCAGCAGGGTTGGCATCACTTGCTCGCACGGAGCGACCAGGTCGATTTCATAACCGCCAAGGATCAGGTCATTGGCGAATTCACAGCCAATCAAACCGGCGCCGAGCACCAGCACGCGGCGTTTGCCAGCAGCGGCAGCGCGAAAGCGTGCGTAGTCTTCAAGGTCGTTGATCGGGAAAATCAGTTCCGCCGCGTCGCCTTCAACCGGGACGCTTACGGTTTCTGCACCCCAGGCCAGGATGAGGTCACGGTAAACCACCGCTTCCTCGCCGATCCACAAGCGTTTGTGGCCCGGGTCGATGCCGCTGACACGGGTGTGAGTTCGCACTTCGGCCTTGAGTTGCTCGGCCATGGCGCCCGGCTCAGCCATGCTAAGGCCGTCGGCCTCCTTGTTTTTGCCAAAGCCGGTGGAGAGCATGGGCTTGGAGTAGGAGCGCCCGTCATCTGCGGTGATCAGCAGCAAGGGGGTTTCGCTGTCGAGCTTGCGAAACTCCCGGGCCACGTTATAACCGGCCAATCCTGTGCCGATGATCACGACAGGTGCGTTCATTCCATTCTCCTTGTAGTACGTTTCTTAAATTCGGGATTAAGCGATTTCGATCATTTCGAAATCCATTTTGCCCACGCCGCAATCCGGGCACAGCCAGTCTGCAGGGACATCTTCCCAACGAGTGCCGGGCGCAATGCCGTCATCCGGCCAGCCGTCGGCTTCGTTGTAGATAAGGCCACAGACGATACATTGCCACTTCTTCATTACTTGCTTCCTCAGGTTCAGGCGTCTTGGCCGGCGGTCGTTGGATCCAGCGTTGCCGCGCGGCTCAGGGCGTTTTGTACTGATCGGGGCCGGCAGATGCAAGCGCGATCGACGCAAGGTGCCGGTTGAGCCCGGCAAAAGCCCAGGGTGCCATGGTAAGCTCGCCGCCTCTTTTGCTGCCAATACTGACTCACCGTGCCGCACTCAATCGCCCTCCCCGATGCTTGCCAATGGCTGATCCAGAGCCGTTTGAGCCCTCTGCCTACACCATTGACCCTCAATTGGCTGTTCGATGACGGCTCGCTGACACGGCGGCTGACACGGCTGTCCAACGACGGTTTCAGCGTAACGCCACTGTTCGAAGGCTGGCAGCCGCTGCGAGACGACGAGTGCGCCGCCCTGGACTTGGCCCCGGCCACTGTCGGCTGGGTGCGCGAGGTGTATTTGCGTGGGCACGGTCAGCCGTGGGTGTTTGCCCGCAGCGTGGCGGCGCGCAGTGCCTTGCAGGGCGATGGGCTGCACATGGATGAACTGGGCAGCCGCTCCCTGGGCGAGTTGCTGTTCTGCGATCAAGCCTTCACGCGCCAGGCAATCGAGGTGTGCCATTACCCACGGCAATGGCTGCCGACAGCCGATCAGGCGGATGGGCTATGGGCACGCCGCTCACGTTTTGATCGTGGATCGCTAAGCGTGTTGGTAGCGGAAATCTTCCTGCCGGACTTCTGGCACGTGCTGCATGAACATCCGGAGAACTGCTGATGTACCAACGTCTGCTCAAATCCCTGAACCGCCTGAACCCGAGGGCCTGGGACTTCATTCAGTTGACCCGGATGGACAAGCCCATCGGCATTTACTTGCTGCTATGGCCGACACTCTGGGCGTTGTGGATTGCGGGCAAGGGTTCTCCCTCTTTCATCAATATTGTGATTTTCGTGTTGGGCGTGGTGCTGACCCGGGCGGGCGGCTGTGTGATCAATGACTGGGCTGACCGCAAGGTCGATGGCCATGTGAAGCGCACCGAGCAGCGCCCGCTGGTGAGCGGAAAGATCAGCTCCAAAGAGGCGCTGGTGTTTTTTGCGGTGCTGATGGGTATCAGTTTCCTGCTGGTGCTGCTGACCAACGCCACCACGATCCTGTTATCCCTTGGGGGATTGGCGCTGGCGGCGAGCTACCCGTTCATGAAGCGCTACACCTATTACCCGCAAGTGGTGCTGGGCGCGGCGTTCTCCTGGGGGATGCCGATGGCCTTCACCGCCGAGACCGGCAGCCTGCCCGCAGCTGCGTGGCTGTTGTACATCGCCAACCTGCTGTGGACGGTAGGCTACGACACGTATTACGCGATGACCGACCGTGACGACGACCTGAAGATTGGTGTGAAATCCACCGCGATCCTGTTTGGCGATGCCGACCGCGTGATCATCCTGACCCTGCAAAGCCTGGCGCTGGTGTGCCTGTTGCTGGCGGGGACGCGGTTTGAGTTGGGCGGATGGTTCCATCTGGGGCTGCTAGCTGCGGCGGGGTGTTTCGCTTGGGAGTTCTGGTACACCCGCGACCGGGACCGCCTGAAATGCTTCAAGGCGTTTTTGCACAACCACTGGGCCGGGTTGGCAATTTTTGTTGGGATTGTGGCGGATTACGGGTTTCGATGAGGGGCGAGGCCCCTCACCGAGAGTGGCCTGAATCAGGGCTTGGCGACTTTCCAGGCGCCGTCCATTTTGCCGTCGCCGGTCATGTCGCCGGCCTTTTTATCCATGACGAAGGTATAGAGCGGCTTACCGTTGTAGGCCCACTGGCTCTTTTGGTCATCACGGGTGATCACAGTCCATTTGCCCATTGGCTTGTCGGTGGACTCAGCCATCAACGGTGGCCAGTTAGTCGCGCACTTGTCGTTGCACATGGATTTGCCATCGGCATCCTTGGCAAAGGTATAGAGCGTCATTTCCTTGTGATCCACCAGCATCCCGTCTTTGGTCATCGCCGGCTCCGCCGCGAACGCCAGGGTCGGCAGCGTCAACGCGGCCGTTACCAGCAGGGCTTTCCAGGAAACAGTACGGTAAGTCATAGGAACCTTCCTTTTGTGGTTGTCAGGATTCGGACCCAAAGGGTAGTCCAGAGTGCCGTGATTTGCCCAAGCGACTAAATTACTGTCACACGACTGCAATAATTCCGTTATCTAATGCGGCGCAAGACAGTTAAATGACAAGAGGATTTTTGAGCATGGTTGGCAGGAGCATTCTGATTGTTGACGACGAAGCGCCCATCCGCGAGATGATCGCCGTTGCGTTGGAAATGGCCGGCTATGACTGCCTGGAGGCTGAGAACTCCCAGCAGGCCCATGCCATTATCGTCGACCGTAAGCCGGACCTGATCCTGCTGGATTGGATGCTGCCTGGCACTTCCGGCATCGAACTGGCCCGCCGCCTCAAGCGTGATGAACTGACCGGGGATATTCCGATCATCATGCTCACCGCCAAGGGCGAAGAGGACAACAAGATTCAGGGCCTGGAAGTCGGCGCTGATGACTACATCACCAAACCCTTTTCCCCACGGGAGTTGGTAGCGCGCCTGAAGGCGGTATTGCGCCGCGCCGGCCCGACCGATGGCGAAGCGCCGATTGAAGTCGGTGGTCTGATTCTCGACCCGATCAGCCACCGCGTCACCATCGACGGCACACCGGCCGAGATGGGCCCGACCGAATACCGCCTGCTGCAATTTTTCATGACCCACCAGGAACGCGCCTACACCCGTGGCCAGCTGCTGGACCAGGTGTGGGGCGGCAATGTGTATGTGGAGGAGCGCACCGTTGACGTGCATATCCGCCGCCTGCGCAAAGCCTTGGGCGACGCCTACGAGAATCTGGTACAAACCGTGCGCGGCACTGGCTACCGGTTCTCCACCAAAAGCTGAGCCAACCCTTCTACTTCCTTAACAGCTGACAAGGACGCATGTTTAAGTGAACCAGAACTGGCATGGCACCCTGATCCGCCACATGCTTCTTTTGATCACCGGCTGCCTGTTGGTCGGGCTGATCAGCGGCTACTACGGCTGGAGCCTGGCCATCGGTATCGGCCTGTACTTGGGTTGGACCCTCAAGCAACTGCTGCGTCTGCACGAATGGCTGCGCCAGCACAAACCCGACGAAGCACCACCCGACGGCTACGGCCTGTGGGGCGAGGTGTTCGACAGTATTTACCACCTGCAACGCCGCGACCAACGGGTACGCGGTCGCCTGCAAGCGGTGATCGACCGGGTGCAGGAGTCCACCGCCGCGCTCAAGGACGCGGTGATCATGCTCGACAGCGACGGCAACCTGGAATGGTGGAACCGTGCCGCCGAGACCTTGCTGGGCCTCAAAACGCCCCAGGACAGCGGCCAGCCGGTGACCAACTTGGTACGCCACCCGCGCTTCAAGGAATACTTCGAGCAGGACAACTACGAAGAAGCCTTGGAAATCCCCTCGCCGACCAACGACCGTGTGCGCATCCAGCTGTACCTGACGCGCTATGGCAACAACGAGCACCTGATGCTGGTTCGCGACGTAACGCGCATCCACCAACTGGAGCAGATGCGCAAAGACTTCGTCGCCAACGTCTCCCATGAACTGCGCACGCCGTTGACGGTGATCTGCGGCTATCTGGAGACGCTGCTGGATAACGTCGACGAGATCAACCCACGCTGGAGCCGTGCCCTGCAGCAGATGCAGCAACAAGGCTCGCGCATGCAGACCCTGCTCAACGACCTGCTGTTGCTGGCCAAGCTTGAAGCCACCGATTACCCCTCGGACAATCATCCGGTGGCGGTGCAAAGCCTGTTGCAGACCATCAAGAATGACGCGCAGGCCCTTTCCGGCGAGCGCGGGCAGCAGATCAGCCTGGAAGCCGATCCACAGGTGTTGCTCAAGGGCAGCGAAGGCGAATTGCGTAGCGCGTTCTCCAATCTGGTGTTCAACGCCGTGAAGTACACACAGGACAAAGGCGCCATCCGCATCCGCTGGTGGGCCGACGAGCAAGGCGCGCACCTGAGCGTGCAGGACTCCGGCATCGGCATCGACGCCAAGCACTTGCCTCGCCTGACCGAGCGTTTCTACCGTGTCGACTCCAGCCGCAACTCCAACACCGGCGGCACCGGGCTGGGCCTTGCCATCGTCAAACATGTGCTGCTGCGCCACCGAGCGCGCCTGGAAATCAGCAGCGTGCTGGGACATGGCAGCACCTTTACCTGCCATTTTCCGCCGGCGCAGGTGACGCGTTCGCGGGCGATCGCCGCAGATGAATAACCCGAAGACGACACAAAGATAATGTGGGAGGGGCTCCTCGCCCCCGATGGCGGTGCGTCAGTTAAGTTATCTGTAACTGATCCGCTCCTATCGGGGGCAAGCTCCCTCCCACAGTAGACTTGCATCATTTTGGAGGCCGTATTCCGCCCCCGCCCGGCAGCGGGTACTAGGCAAGCGCCCCGCCAGCCGCTACATTGGCCGACTTGCGCCTGCCTCTCGGGCCTGCCTGTCACCCCTTATTGAACACATGGAACCTGCAAAACCCAATCATGGACCCTTCCCCTGGTATCACCCTCTCTACACTCTTCGCCGACTTCGGCATGATTCTTTTTGCTCTGATCCTGGTACTGCTCAACGGTTTTTTCGTTGCGGCGGAATTTGCCATGGTCAAGTTGCGCTCCACCCGAGTCGAGGCCATCGCCCACACCAACGGCTGGCGTGGACAGATCCTGCGTACCGTACACAGCCAGCTCGACGCTTACCTGTCGGCCTGCCAGTTGGGTATCACCCTCGCCTCCCTGGGCCTGGGTTGGGTCGGTGAGCCGGCGTTTGCGCACATCCTTGAACCGATGTTGGCCGCCGTGGGCGTCGAATCGCCGGAAGTGATCAAGGGCGTGTCGTTCTTTGCGGCGTTCTTCGTGATTTCCTACCTGCACATCGTGGTCGGTGAGCTGGCGCCCAAATCCTGGGCCATTCGCAAACCCGAGTTGCTGTCGCTGTGGACGGCGGTGCCGCTGTACTTGTTCTACTGGGCCATGTACCCGGCCATCTACCTGCTCAACGCCAGCGCCAACGCGATCCTGCGCATCGCCGGCCAAGGCGAGCCTGGCCCGCACCATGAGCACCATTACAGCCGCGAAGAACTCAAGCTGATCCTGCACTCCAGCCGTGGCCAGGACCCTAGCGACCAAGGCATGCGCGTATTGGCCTCGGCCGTGGAAATGGGCGAACTGGAAGTGGTCGACTGGGCCAACTCCCGCGAAGACCTAGTGACACTGGAATTCAACGCACCGCTCAAGGAAATCCTCGCACTGTTCCGCCGCCACAAGTTCAGCCGCTACCCGGTGTACGACAGCGTCCGCCAGGAGTTCGTCGGCCTGCTGCACATCAAGGACTTGCTGCTGGAGCTGGCCGAACTCGACCATATCCCCGAGTCGTTCAACCTGGCCGAGCTGACTCGCCCGCTGGAGCGCGTGTCGCGCCACATGCCGCTGTCGCAGTTGCTGGAGCAGTTCCGTAAAGGCGGCTCGCACTTCGCCGTGGTCGAAGAGGCCGACGGCAACATCATCGGCTACCTGACCATGGAAGACGTGCTGGAAGTGCTGGTCGGCGATATCCAGGACGAACACCGCAAGGCCGAACGCGGCATCCTGGCCTACCAGCCGGGCAAGCTGCTGGTACGTGGCGATACCCCGTTGTTCAAGGTAGAACGCCTGCTCGGCATCGACCTGGACCATATCGAAGCCGAAACCCTGGCCGGCCTGGTCTACGAAACCCTGAAACGGGTGCCGGAAGAGGAAGAAGTGCTGGAGGTTGAAGGCCTGCGGATCATCATCAAGAAGATGAAAGGACCGAAGATCGTACTGGCCAAGGTATTGATGCTCGATTGACCCTCAATTGCCCAACGCAAAGTTGGGCAATGCGCCCACCGGCTGGTTGAACTCATACGGGATCGACACCAGCCCTGCCTCGGTGGCGCGCTGTACCACAAAGTGCAGGTGCGGCCCGCTGCTGTTGCCGGTATTGCCCGACAACGCCAGCGGGCTCCCCACCGCCACGCGCTGCCCTACCCTCACACTGACCGACCCTTGCTTCAGATGCAGGTACACCCCCTCGGTGCCGTCATCATGCTGCACCCGCACAAAATTCCCCGATGCATCATTGCCCCGCCCGGCCTGCTCGTTCTCGGTCTTCACCACCACACCACTGCGCGCGGCGATGATCGGCGTGCCTTCGGGCATGGCGATGTCCATGGCGTAGCGGCTCTTGACGTCGGTGTGGCTGAAGCTGCCGCTGGGACCTTGGGTCAAGCGGAACGGACCGCCGCGCCAGGGCAAGGGGTAGCGGTAGGCTTGGGGTCGATAACGGGGGGTTGGCCTGTCGAGCATTGGACGCTCGACCTTGCGTTCCTGGATCACAAACGCCTGGGCGCCGGGGGTTTGCCGGTCGCTGAAAAACACCACGCCATTGGCGTCAGTGGATTTGTAGAGGGTCATGGCCAAGGTCGAGGTGGTGACCGTGGCCAACCCGCAGCAGATCAAAAGACGAAGGAGCATGGCGCGAACCTGCCGGGATGACTGAGCGGCAGGTTAGCAAGGGTTAATGACAATCTTGTGGTGAGCTGAACCTTAAAGGATCAGGCACCCGGCACAAAATGCTTCTGAGCCGTACCGCGCGCAATCAGGCGGGAAATGTAGTCGAGTTTCTGCGCATCCTGGTCAATAAACCGGAAGGTCAGTTGCAGCCAGTCGCTGTCGGGCTTGGGCTCGAAGGCGACGATGGCGTGCAGGTAGCCGTTGAGACGGGCCACCTCGGCGTTGTCGCCTTGCTCAAGGTCGAGCACCGCACTTTCCAGCACCTGAGGCAGGACTTCAGTGCGACGCACTACCAGCAGCGCCTCCTTGATGCTCAGCGCTTTGATGACACATTGCTGGGTGCCGCTGGACAGCCGCAGTTGACCCTGGCCACGACCGGCGGCCGGCGCGGCGGAAGGGGCTTGCACTGGCGGGCTGTTGAGCAGGCCTTTGCTGGGCGCTGACGCCGCAGCTGCAACGGGGGCCGAACGCAACGCTTCAGGCTTGCCGCCCGTCAGGGCGCTCAGGGAATCGTTGCCGAAGGCCGAGTTCATTTTGGTCGGCGCGCTGGCAACCAGGGCGTCGAGGCGACCGACCTTGTGCAGGGCCTGTTTGACCTTGTTCAGCAGTTGCTCGTTAGTGAACGGTTTGCTGACGTAACCAGAAACCCCGGCCTGGATCGCCTGCACTACGTTCTCTTTGTCGCCCCGGCTGGTCACCATCACAAACGGCATGGCCTTGAGGTGCGGTTGCTCACGGCACCAGGTCAACAGCTCCAGGCCGGACATTTCCGGCATTTCCCAGTCGCACAGCACCAGGTCGAAGCTCTCGCGCATCAGTATGGTCTGGGCCTTCTTGCCGTTTACCGCATCTTCAAGCTTGATCCCGGGGAAGTAGTTGCGCAGGCACTTCTTCACCAGATCGCGGATAAACGAGGCGTCATCCACCACCAATACACTGACTTTACTCATCGACCCTTCATCCTATAAAAACTTCGGCACGCAGAACG